>Ga0067045_1001490_pt1 | contig 37370 bp, 42 predicted proteins | sample TerdegcTABiofilm_FD_59184 | JGI IMG/M metagenome (GOLD analysis project Ga0067045, IMG submission 59184) | Combined Assembly of (Gp0054472, Gp0054536) Wastewater bioreactor microbial communities from Singapore -Terephthalate degrading...
AACGTACAACTTTCCTACGTCTGGAACTCCGTACCTCATGCTCACGGGCGGTGTTTTAACAGGAAACTTAGTGCTGGACAAGGCGGAACTTCATTTCAACTCAGCGTCAGCAGATGCTCAGACAGAAGTAGCACTCAAGGTCGATGGCGAGGACTTCGTCATATTCGAGCCGGAAGAATCCAACAGGGAATGGTTGCGCATAAAAGACACCGGCGAATCCGATCCGACGAACGCCATGAAACTCTTCGGCTGGAACGTGTGGCACACAGGAAACCTCACGCCTTCCAATTATCTCCCTCTTGCCGGCGGCACGTTGTCTGGATCGTTGAACATGAACAACAACACCCTCCAGCTTTCCGCCGACGATTACATCCTTGCGGGGAACGCGAGCTACTCGCAGGCGGGAATATGGATAAGTTCGGGACAGGACATAGCCTTCAACATTAACAGCAACGGTGCCGGAGCAGATAGCTTTCAGGTGTTCGAAGGGAGTACGCCGACCTCTCTGTTCCAGATAAGGACTGACCTGTTCAAATACAAGACTTACGACATATGGCATTCTGGCAATTTCAATCCGGCCTCTAAATCAGACGTGCATTCTCACCCGTACATGCCAGACACTCACGACGCTTCGGCGGTAACTTCTGCGAAAATAACAAGCTGGGACGCGGCCTATGCCCATTCGCAAGCTTCACACGCAAGGACAGATGCAACTCTCGTGCAGAGTTCTTTGACTAACGGGAACATAAAAATAAACGGCACGGAAACCACCGTATATACACACCCTACCGACGCCGGAAACAAGCACATTCCCGCCGCAGGGGCGTCGGGTAATTTCCTGAAATACTCGTCTGCCGGCACAGCCACCTGGTCAACTCCCGCGATAGCAGATATAACCGGTCTTCAGACCGCTCTGGACGGAAAAGCGCCGACGCATACGCACCCATACCTCGCCGATTCGCATGCGGCCAGCGGAGTTACAACGGGGAAGATCGCCAATTGGGACACGGCTTACACGCACTCGCAAGCAACGCACGCAAGAACAGACGCAACGCTTACGCAAAGCTCGTCCACGAATGGAAATATAAAGATAAACGGCACAGAAACCACAGTCTATACGCACCCTTCTACCGACGGAAACAAGCACATTCCGAGCGGCGGTTCTGCCGGGCAATTCGTAAAATATTCCTCCGCAGGTACTGGAGCATGGGCCACGCCGGCGATAGCAGATATATCAGGCTTGCAGACCGCTCTCGACGGGAAGGCTGCGAGTTCTCACAACCATTCTGCCGCCGATATAAATGCCGGAGTTCTTCCTGCGAGTTACGGCGGAACTGGATTGACTAGCATAGCGACTCTTCTCAATACAAACAATACATTAGATACAGTTCTCGCAAACGGGAACACAAGCTCGAATACGATGGTCGTAGGAAGGTATTTACAACAGGCCACTGGCGTTCCAACGGCGAACATCGGTTCTCCGTCTCTTGCGGAAATGGCGCTTTTCCAGCAGCAGTTCGACAATAAAACGTGGTTCTATCCAACGGACATGTTCACGTTCGAATACACGAACGACGGGACGACGTGGATCAACGCGAATGTGCCTGCTTCCGAGATAAAGAAATTCGTCAGCGGATATTACAGTGCAACGATAAACATTCCGAACGGCTGCCAGAAATACAGGATACAGATCTACAACAAGAATACTTATGTGTACGTGAACGCCCTGTACATATACGCATCTGCAGCCGGTCATAGCACGAAGATAAAAATAAGGAAGAGAGATGTAATAAGTCAGGCCTGGTCGTACCACACCAACTCTGAAAGCACAGTCGGCGGTTGGCCGGCTCACTGGTATCTTCCGTTCGCTGGAATACCATGGAGCAGATCCGCAAGCACAGGAATGTGCGATTACGTCGAAATAGAGTTTACGCCAGTGTGGAATGCAACATACCCTTCCAACGTGATAACGTTATACAACTTGGATCTTTGGGGCGGATATCCGGCAGGCACAAGAAGTTTGTTCGCATGGGATGGAGATAGGAACGCAACATTTCCAGCCCAGCTCAAAGCGAGCGAGCTTTACGAAGGAGCAAACAGAGTTTACAGTCCTAACAACACAAACATAGGAACCGGCGCTACAAACTACGCAGCCGGAAACGATTCGCGGTTTCACTCGAATGCCAACGATCCGACGAGCGACCAGAAGGCGGCCCTTGCCGGCACTTCTGGCACTCCGTCGAGCACGAACAAGTACGTAACCAATGGAGATAGCAGATTGTCCAATTCCAGAACCCCGACGGCGCACAAATCGACTCATGCCTCCGGCGGTTCCGATCAGCTCACGCCTGCCGACATAGGCGCGGCTCCAGCTCACACGCACCCGTACCTCTCCTCGTCCGGCGGAACTGTATCCGGCGACTTGACAATCACAGGGAACCTGACTATCAGCGGAACGTCAACGACGATAAACACAGAGACCATCAACCTCGCAGACAACATAATCGTGCTGAATTCCAACTTCGCAGGCACGCCTTCCGAGAATGCCGGAATGGAAATAGAAAGAGGCACATCTGCAAATGTTGTCTTGAGATGGAACGAAACGGCCGACATTTGGGAAGTCACCAAAGACGGCACCAATTACTACACAATACTCGATTCCTCGCACGCGGCGAATGGAGTTACAAGTGGCAAGATTACCAATTGGGACGCAGCTTACACACACTCTCAGGCAACACATGCCCGTACAGACGCAACGCTCGTTCAATCGTCGGCAACAAACGGAAATATAAAGATAAACGGCGCAGAGACAACCGTTTATACACACCCGAGCGGAGCCGGGAACAACCACATTCCCAGCGGCGGAGCTGCGAACCAGTTCCTACAATACAGCGCGTCTGGTGTTGCTGTCTGGAGTTCAGTAGATTGGTCCGAACTCTCCGGCAAACCTTCGACATTCGCCCCGTCAACTCATACGCATGCAATAGCTGACACAACAGGACTCCAGGACGCGTTGAACACGAAATCCGACGTACACACGCACCCGTACCTGTCCAGTTCCGGCGGCACTATAACAGGAGACCTGCAATTAGACGCAGCCAACAACGACAGATATATAGTCTTCAACTATACAGGGAGCGCTGGATTCAGTTGGCGGCTTGGATACATAGGAACTGGAAGTGGCGACGCAAATTACTTCGCTATAGACACCAGCGGCGAAGACGGTACGTGGGCCAGGGCGTTGGAAATAGGACTTACGTCAAAAAAGACGGACTTCAAAACTACCCCCTCCGTAAACGGAACACTTTTGTCTCTCTCAAACCACACGCATTCGGCCGTCACAACGTCTGTAGCAGGATTCATGAGCGCGGCCGACAAGACAAAACTCGACGGAATAGCCACGAACGCGAATAATTATTCGCACCCAACGGGCGACGGGAATTTGCACGTGCCGGCAACTTCTACTACAAACAACCTCAAGGTGCTTAAAGCCGGAGCGACTGCCGGCTCAATAGCGTGGAGCGATGTAGATTGGGCCGAATTAACCGGAAAACCTTCGACCTTCGCTCCTTCGGCGCACACGCACACGAAGTCTCAAATAACCGATTGGTCGCACGAGCATGCGATAAACATAGGGAACGGCGCGGCCACACAGATATCCCTGAATACAGGCAGTCGGTTGGATATCGTCGCGGGAACAGATATATCCATAGCCTACGACGACGCAAATGACAAGGTAACGATATCGAGCTCTTATTCTCACCCTAGTGGTGCCGGATACAACCATATTCCTAGCGGTGGAGCGGCCAATCAGTTCCTTCAATACAGTTCATCAGGAGTCGCCGTCTGGAGTTCCGTCGATTGGTCTGAACTTTCCGGTAAACCTTCGACTTTCGCTCCTGCGACTCACTCTCACGCGATAGCAGATACTACGGGTCTTCAGGCTGCTCTGGACGGAAAAGCGCCAACACACACACACCCGTACCTTTCTGATTCGCATGCAGCCAGCGGAGTTACGACCGGAAAAATCACCAATTGGGACACAGCTTACACCCATTCTCAAGCTTCGCATGCGTACCTGCCTCTTGCCGGAGGCACGATGGCTTCGAATGCCGTGATTGTGTTCCCCTCCGAGCAGAGGCAGAAGATAACCCTGTACGCAGCTAACAGTTGGCACACGATAGGTACGGAAGCGTATCACATAGCGTACGGCGGATACCACAACGCGGCGGGATCTCACGAAGGTCATAAGTTTTACACGGCGCCTTCGAACCTTGCAGCTCAAATAGGGTCTGGAACGTCGAATTCAGCATCAGGATACACCAACTCGAAGAACTCGAAATTCTTCGGCACAGTCGATTTTGCGGAGAGCACTAACACAGTTGGAGACGCCAACATAGGCGGCAAAGCGACGATAGCCTCGAAATTTGCGATAGAGTACAACGAGGATATGAACGCCCTCGACTTCAATTACATAGGTTGATAACATGAGTCTAATCGCTTGGTACAAACTCGACGGCAACGCCAACGACAGTTCTGGAAACAACAGGCATTTAAGTACGATATCTGCGACATACAGCGCCGCCGGCAAGATAAACGGCGCATATTCTTTCGCTTCCGGCAACAGAATCTATTCGTCAACCGGCATGGACTTCCCTGCGATCGTCTCGGTGTCGGCGTGGGGGTATTCGACGTCTTTCGACAACAACCCTATGCTTTTCTCGTTCAATTCGCCTTCGTTCGCCGGACCGGATCTTTTCTTTTCAACCGCCTCTTCCACGATATGCTGGAACGTCGGGGACAGCGCCACATCTGCCTTTAAGATCAGCGGAACGAACGTCTCGTTTCCAAGCGTCAACGAATGGCATCATTACGTCGTACTCAACGACGGATTCAGGAACAAGGCATATCTGTATATCGACGGAGTCTATAGCGGCGAGACTACTTACAGAAACACCACTCAGGCCAATAGGGGCTTTACCATAGGTAATTACCACCCTGCTTCCTCTTCGTATGCCTGGCGAGGTATGATAGACGACTTCAGGATATACGACCACATATTGTCCGAACGGGAGATAAAAGAGCTTGCGAAGGCGAAGGTTCTTCATTATTCGTTCGACGACTTTCAAAGGCCGACTGTTAATCTAATAACCAATCCCACCAGAGAGGTAGTTGGGACGTACGAATTCGTGCAATACATAGATCTTGCACCAATTTTCGACACTTACGGCACCGACAAGCCGTATTCTCTCTCCCTCGACATGAAATCCGCCGACACGTCCAATACTATTAACGTTCTTGTTTATATGCAAAACGGCTCTAACACCAGATACACGTTTGTGAACACGTATGTAGGAGTTTCCGAGTATTATAGCCGATACGAGTTCTCGGATTTGACTCCGGTCCTTGCCAATCCTGGCGTTACTCAAGCTATGCTGGCATTCTACGGAACGTACGGTACAGGGAATTACCCTTCGATAAAGAACGTTCAACTGGAGATGACAAGATACTGCACTCCGTTCGTTGACGGTTCGCGGCCCGGAATCGTTAAAGACCAGTCGGGATTCTCTAACGATGCAGAGCTTGAAGCCGCTTCTTCTCCGGAGCACACTACGTTCAGCGCCATCGGGAGCGGTGCGTACTACTTCTCCGGGGATGCTCACATACATCTGGCGCAATCGCCGATTGCGGATCTGAACGGCGATTTTTCGGTTAGCGTGTGGATACGAGCTACCGATGTTTCGACAGACAACACGTGGCAAAGACGTATATTGGGGATAAACGGTTCGAGCGCCGGCAAGTTCGACCTCTCGATGTTCGAAAGCGGCGGCATAGCTATACGCATAAACGAAACGCCATATACCACTCCTGCCGTATCGCTGCTTTACGACTGGCATCACATCGTATTCACAAAATACGGAACTACCTACAAGGTTTATATAGACGGGCAGGAACAGACGTTGACGAACACGGGGCTTGGGTCACATTCAACATATCCCGGGGTGCTGATCGGAAGAGCTTATTATTCTTCCATATTCCGCGGCGGTTTCATCGGATTGATAGACGACGTGAGAATATATTCGACTGCGCTTTCCACGAGCGACGTGTTTACGCTTTATCGCACGCGTGCTTCGCTTAACGCAAACGGTCTTTTGCTCACGCACGAATTGAACGAAGAACGCTTCAACAGATGCCCGCCCTTCGAAGACTGGACCATGTACGGAAATGCGCATGTAGAAAACGGCGAGCTTGTGATCCCCGACTATTCCTCTTATGCCATATCGCCGTACATGTACATCGGTCAAGACACCAACTGGTATTGGGGCGCCGAATGGTTTGCTACACAGCAGAGCAACTATGCGTCTTATCAGCCGAACGCCGGTTTTCTAATGGGTTCGTCGTACTACAATAGCGATTTCGTACTTACTCCGAATACGGCCGATTACACCGGGAACGGTCATGCGAACAGTTATCCGGTGAACCAATGGACAGCAAAATACTGGAGCGGCAACGGCGGCAACGATGTGCAATACTTAAAACTCCAGATATCCGGCAGCTCCACATATGCGCAGGCCTCGGGGTTCAGAGTCAGAAGACCAACCGTTTCTATCGTATCTTACACCGACGACGAATACATACCGTTCTCGAACAATATTCTCGATTACTATTATTCCACAAACCAGCAATTACGGTCATCTGGTATATTAAACGCGCAAAGCTTTTCGGAAACAGGTGTAACTGACGGTCTGATCGGTTGGTGGCCTTTCGACGGGAACGCGAACGATCTCTCGTTTTCGAAAAACGACGGAACAGTAAGCGGCGCATCGGTGGCCGTCGGAACGTTCGGCAAGTGTTATTCCTTTGATGGGACAGACGATTATATACAGATAAACAGCGTGAACGTAGAAACCGTCAACGCGATAATCGACCTCAACAATGTCTCGGCCGTGCAATACTTTTTCGGAAGCGCTACAGCGAGCAGAGGCATAAGGTACAACGGAGAAACGTTTTTGGTGTTCGGTGAAACGGCGGGAAGCTCCGCGATTCCGTGGACGAAAGTCGCCGGATTTGTCATGTTCACCGCCGCAAGGAGCGGTTCCGACTGGAAACTGTACATAAACGGAAGCTTGATAGGCACGGCGACAGGGGCAGGCGCGTTGAGCATAAACAGGATCGGTAGAAGATCGGACGGGTACTACTTCAACGGAAAGATGCGAGATGTCCGTTTCTACAACAGGGCATTGACGGCGGCCGAGATCAATGTTCTTTACGATATGCTCTTTACTAACAACAAGATGAAGATAACAAAACACGGAGTGTACGTCAGTGGAGAATTCGACGAGACGCTGCTATGAGAAGGTGCGATGATGGCAAAGCTTGCTAGTACGACTATATACGGCGACTTGAACGTCAGCGGAAAGATAAGGGGCGACGGCGTTTTGGTTTCCGGCGTAGATGCCGACAAACTCGACGGTAAGCATCTCACCGACCTGAAGATAACAGTTACCGGAGCCGTAACCGCTTCGCAGATAGCCTTTGGGTCCGACGGCACCGTTACGTTGAACACTTCTCTGTCAACTCATACGCACGACGATCGCTATTACATAGAAAGCGAGATAGACAGTCAGATGGCCGGCAAGTCTGACGTCGGACACACGCATTCATACCTACCTCTCGCAGGTGGAACCATGTCAGGCGCTATTGCGATGGGAAGTAACAACATAAGCGGTGCAGGTACGGTGTCGGCAACTACGTTCCAGGAGAACGGAACGAACCTCGCTTCTAAATACCTCGGTATCGCGGCAAAAGCAGCCGATTCCGACAAACTCGACAACATAGACTCTACGGGGTTCCTTCGAATAATAACCGACGGGACGACCGACAAGGTTACGATCAGCAACAGCAAATTCGGAGTGGTTGGCGGCTCCAACATATCCATAACATACGACGATACGAACAAGAAGATAACGATAGCAAACACTTATTCGTATTCTCACCCGACTGGCGACGGTAATTTACACGTACCTGCCACCAGCACAACAAACAACACCAAGGTTTTGAAGGCCGGTTCCACAGCCGGTTCGATTTCGTGGGGAAGCGTCGATTGGACCGAGCTAACGAACAAGCCCTCAACTTTCTCGCCTTCTTCACACAATCACCCTAACACAGAGATAACTGGCCTCGGGGGAGCTGCAACTCTCAACGTTGGAACAGCGGCCGGCACCGTTGCCGCCGGAAACGATTCGCGTTTCCACGCCAATACGAACGACCCGACTGCCGATCAAAAAGCGGCCCTGACCGGTACGAGCGGCACGCCGAGTTCAACGAACAAGTACGTTACCAACAGCGATAGCCGTCTGTCGGACGCTCGCACTCCAACTGCACATACTCACGTAAAGAACGATATAACCGACTTCACGCATACTCATTCTGACGCCACAACGTCTGTTGCAGGATTCATGAGCGCTGCCGACAAGACGAAACTTGACGGCGTAGCAACTAACGCTAATAACTATACGCATCCTACTGGCGACGGAAATCTACACGTGCCGGCCACAAGCACCACGAACAACACCAAAGTATTGAAAGCAGGATCGACTGCCGGCTCTCTTTCTTGGGGAAGCGTAGCTTACTCGGAACTGACGGGAGTTCCTTCGACGTTTGCTCCATCGGCACATAAGTCATCACACGCTTCAGGAGGCAGCGATGTATTGTCTCCGGCAGATATCGGTGCGGCGGCCGCTTCTCACGGCTCTCACGTTCCAACAGGAGGAACGTCAGGTCAGTATTTGAAGCAAGGCAACTCGTGGTCAACAATAACTATATCAGAAGTCTCTGGTTTACAAGGCGCCCTCGACGGAAAAGCTGCAACATCTCACAATCACGATACTGTATATCCTTCGATGAATTCAACAAGTGTAGATGCAGATACAATAACAAGAAGCGGATTTTATCACTGCAATGCCAATGTTCCTACGACCGACGGCGAATCAGACAAGGCGATTATTCACAATCAATACGGTCCGTCTTCAGTTTGGGCTACGCAGATCGCCATATCTTGGCGCAACGGACGAATGTGGTTCAGAAACAAAGAAAACGGAACATGGGAATCTTGGCAGGAAGTGTCGAAAGAACATTCGCACCCTTATCTTTCGAATTCCGATTCAAGAATAGCGCAATGGGAATCGGCGTACACTCATTCCACATCGTCGCATCTCGCTCTTGGCGAAACCTCTTCGACGGCTTATCAGGGCGACAGAGGAAAGACTGCATACAATCACTCTCAAGAGGCTCATGCAAGAACTGATGCCACGCTTACTGAATCTTCTCTTACAAACGGAAACATCAAGATAAATGGAACAGAAACTACCGTTTACACACATCCTACCGGAGACGGGAATCTGCACGTTCCGGCGACTTCTACAACTAATAACACGAAGGTATTGAAAGCCGGCGCAACAGCAGGATCTTTGTCCTGGGGCGTTGTGGCATATTCAGAACTTTCTGGTGTTCCTTCGACATTTACTCCCTCTTCTCACAATCATCCAAACACTGAAATAACAGGTCTTGGAGATTCGGCTACGAAGAATGTCGGAACGGCTTCTGGCACAGTGGCCGCCGGAAACGACTCTCGATTCCATTCAAATGCGAACGATCCCTCTGCCGATCAGAAGGCGGCGTTGGCCGGAACGTCAGGAACTCCGTCGGACACAAACAAATACGTAACCAACGACGATAGCAGAATGACCAATGCGAGAACGCCTTCTTCTCACGGTAACGAAGCTCACTCTTCGACATTCGTTACTCAAACGGAGATAACAAACAGCATATCTACTCATGCGGGCAACGCCACCGTACATCACTCGAACGCAAATGATCCGACTGGTGATCAGAAAGCGGCTTTGGCAGGTACGTCCGGTACTCCTTCATCGACGAATAAGTACGTTACGGACGGCGATTCCCGGCTTTCCGACGCAAGAACGCCGACTTCTCACGGCAACGACAAGCACTCGGCAACGTATGTAACACAAACAGAGATAAATACAAGCATATCAACACACGCCGGTTCCGCAACGGCACATCATTCGAACGTAAACGACCCTTCGTCTGATCAAAAAGCGGCTTTAGCTGGTACTTCCGGCACTCCGTCCGGCACGAATAAATACGTTACCAATGCCGACTCGAGGTTATCCGACGCTAGAACACCGACTTCTCATACTCATCCAAATACAGAGATAACTGGTCTAGGGGATTCCTCGACAAAGAACGTCGGGACTGCAACCGGTACAGTCGCCGCAGGAGACGACGCCCGTTTCCACTCGAATGCAAACGACCCTACGAGCGACGAGAAGGCGGCACTAGCTGGTACCGGAACTCCGTCAGGCACAAACAAATATGTCACGAACGACGATTCGAGACTATCGGACTCAAGAACTCCGACGACTCACAACCACGCCGCCGGAGATATAAACAGCGGAACACTAGGCGTCGCAAGGGGCGGTACTGGAATAGATTCCTACACGGCGAATAACTATTTAAGAGCGTCTGGATCGACTACACTAGAACAGAGAACGCCGTCCCAGGTGTTGTCGGATATAGGAGCTGCGGCGGCGAGTGATTTAACTGGTCACATAAACTCGCAACTTCACATTCCGACCTTCGGAGCCAATGAATTAAATTACGTGTTGTCTGTAATAGGTAACGATCCGCTATATTCGACGGCTTGGATGGAACTGAACAAAAATAGAGTAGGATTACCAAACGTTGAAGATTACGGTATAGCCTCTCAAGTGGAAGCGGAAGCTGGAACGTCTTCAACTAAATACATGACACCACTGAGGACAAAACAAGCGATAGCAGCGTTACAAGCAGTATCGAGCGTTGCGGGTAAAACGGGAGCGGTAACTCTGTCCGCTTCAGACGTAGGAGCTGCTGCAAGCGATCATACGCATACTGGTTATTTAGCATCTTCGGGCGGAACGCTTACTGGAAACATGAATTTCGCCGATTATCTAGCACAAAGTCCGGAGATAAAAGATTACTCTGAAACCGTTAAAGCTCAAGGTACAACTGGAGGAGCTAAAACAATAAACATAGAAGACGGCAATGTTCATACGATAACACTTAGCTCCAATACTACTTTTACGTTTAGCAATCCGTCAGCTTCAGGAAAGGCCTGTTCTTTGACTATTATTTTAACTCAAGATTCGACGGTGAGATCTGTAACGTGGCCGGCTTCGGTAAAGTGGCCTGATGGAAATGCCCCTAGTCTCGCAGGAGCTAGCACCACTTATGTGCTATCTTTTCTCACAATCGACGGTGGCACCACGTGGTTTGCGTGGTTTTTAGGGAGTGCTTTTGCATGATTGCTAATAACATAAAGAGATTTTATAAACAAGGAAACATAACTGATTGTGTGTATTTCGTTGTTCAAGACGGCAAGGTCCGCAAATTGAAGGCGTCCAACGGAGACTTGTTATGGACTTCCTCTTCTCTTGGAACAAACTACAACTATGCTCTAGCGACCGATCCTAGTGGCTACGTTTATGGAGGCGGATCGGCAAACATAGTTAGAAAAATAGATCCGTCTGATGGTTCTTTTGTGTGGTCCAAAGACTTAGGTCAAACAATTAGGTGGATCTACTGTGACTCTAACGGTTATGTATATGTGGCTTATGCGAGCGGTTTTGCATGCAGGCTGAACCCTAGCAATGGAAACATTGTGTGGACAAGCAGCGATTATGGAAATTATAGCAATGGAATATGTTGCGATGAGAACTACGTGTATTTGGCTGTTGATACTAGCATTAAAAGGCTTTCTATTTCAAATGGTAGTCTAGTTTCAAGTTCTTTTGCCGCAATGAGTGTTACCATGCCTGCTGGAGGCACCGTCAGCATAGGATCGTCTTCCAACAAAATAGCTTTTGGCGGGAACACTTCTACGCTTAAAATATACGATACAGGAGACCATTCTAACATCGATGTCAGCGTTGGAGATCATATCAATAATGCTGTTTGTGCGTATGGTAGCGATTATATGTATGTCAATCCATACAACGCATATGTAAAAAAGATCAATGTTAGTGACGGATCAATAGTATGGACAAGCAGTAAAATAGCTACTTATGGATACGGCGCAACGGTGGACGAAGACGGTTATGTGTATGTCGGCGGACGAGATGGAAAAATCAGAAAGCTGAACCCAAGCAATGGTTCAGTTATATGGACGACTCCGTCTTATCAAGCTACAACATATGAATGTGTTCTAACCACTCCATATTGTTCAAGTTGGTGATTTTTATGGATTATGTATTGATAGAAAACGGGAAGGTAACGAAAATCGGCTTGCCGAAAATTGGCAAACTTAAAGACGGTAGATCGGTTTCTTGCTATCATCTTTTGTCTCACGAAGTCTTATTACAAGAAGGTTGGCTGCCGCTTATAGACAATCCTCCGGTAGTTGTCGAAGGCTTTGTGCCAATCATTGTCGGTTATGAAATTTTCGAAGACAAAGTAGAAGTGCTGTATGAATTGGAGCAAATTCATGAGAAGCCCGAAGAAACTTCCGTCGAAGAGAAACTGGAAAAGATAAGCGTTTTAGAAGAGCAAAACATGGTTCTTCAGCAAGCAATAATCGAACTCTCCATTATTCTCGGAAACGTAGTCGGAGGCTAATATGTTCAACAAAAACAGTGCGCTCGTCAAGGTTTGGATCAAGTGGTATGACGAAAAGAAAACTACGGCGGAACAGATCCCGAATCTGTATAATCTCCGTGAAGTTATAAAGGAAATACTTGTTAATAGAGCTATTGAGGGGCTAGACGCCGGCGAAATTACAATCGACGACGTAACTACGGATTTGGGAGTTAAAGAAGCCGTCGAATCCATTGTCGCGGCAAGATAAGGAGGACGTATGTTCAATAAGACAAGCGGGATAGTTAAGACCTGGGTAGCGATGATACTGATAGGAATATATTCGTTTGACGATGTTCCGAAGCTGTTGAATCTTCGGACGGCGGTCGGCGAAGTCCTCGATCTCGTCGGTATTCCTCACGGTGAAGCGTAATTCGTTTCTCGTGAAGATAACGGTAATGCTCGTATTGCTAGGGGCATGGCCGTTCAGATTGGTGCCGAAGAAGGGTACGGCGAGAAGAATCCTCGAAGAAATAGGTTATAGATAAAAGCCCCTCAACGGGGCTTTTTTAATGTATGTTAACCGTCTTTGCTTCTTGCCGGGCTCTACGTTCTCGTTCTCTCTTCTCGTCTTCGGCGTTGAATATCGCAGCTACCCGTTTTCGTCCTTCCTTCAGCATCTGCGTACTTACCAATGCGATGAGTTCTTTGTCGTTTATTTTCTTGTTCGGATAGGCGGCTCGATACTCGATCATCATTTGTTCGAACCCTCTCACGAAAACGTCATCGACATGGTCGTTCAAGAGGTTGTTAGAATCTTTGATAGCCTTTCTTTTCATAAATAGACCCCCTTTTTAGATCTAATTTATCCTCTTGTCAGGATAATTTTAACGTATAACTCTCAAGATATGACAATCAACATAGAATATTAAATAAAACGAAACTCCCACTATGTTCGCCCGGGGAGTTTCGAAATCTAGCAAATCGTAATTTTGCTTATTCGACTTTACTCAGAGCGAATCGCCGGACTCCAGGCCAGTTGTTTGTTCTACAAAGACGTGCGATAATCGCATATACAGATATATCGTCGTAAGTATCCTCTATCGCTTCGTTCTTCGCTTCTTTGTTTGCGAATACCAGATTCAGCAAACGTTCGAATTTATCGTTCATTCTAATTATAGTCCCAATTTCCCCGAATTTTGCGATGTTGTCTGGACCGTAGTCTAATTGCTTCGAGATGAATACTTGGGATAATTCCAATTGTCTATCTATAAACTGTTCAAACAACTTTTTCTGTTGTGGCGAACAGAGTTCTATTGTATTGAGTATCGTAGAGAGTTTTTCTAGCAACCCGGTATTTCCCATTATACAGTTCCTCCTTTTATTCTATCAATCTTTTTCGTCGTGAACTTTACGGTCAATAACTCAAACGTATTATCCGAGCAATACACTCCGGCTGTTTTTCCAATGAAACCCTCTGCGTCGAAGACCATTTCGTTATATAATTCAGAACCTTCTTTTACAACCAGAGAAACTTGTGTACCTTCCTTGTCTTCGGCAGTTACGTTCGTTAACTCTCCGCTTTTTACAGTAATTTCCTTTATCCGAAGATTTAATCTCGAATTATCTTTGACGAGAAACAATCCGCCGGAAGGACCCGCAGCGTACGGAGCCGACGTGTCCCGAAGTACAATTGAATCGTGGCCTAGCTGGTAGAAGGAATCGAGACACAGAAGAACGGAATGCTTGTCCCTGACTATCTCATAACCTTCTTCGGTATTTCGTATATGGGAATCTCGTAATAACTCTTCGTTTTTCAGAAAGAAGCTCTTTCGCTGGAGAGAACGCTGGTAATACGAAAGGGTGGGCGTCGATACATAGTCCATGACGTAAAGTATAGAATTATTGGCCGTAAACGGTTCCTCTTCGTTGGCTACCATGAGTTCGCCTTCGAGGAAGAACGGTGTGGTTACGGGGATCTTTGAAAGCAGATCGCCCCAGGCCTCTTCGAGTTTTTCTAGCCGGCGTCCGCTCTGCGAATATATAGAAAAGCCGGAATCGAATATTATACGGCATCTCGGGCCTTCGTAGCACGGAGTTATTACGTAACCCTTTCCGTATTCGACGAACTCTTCGCCCATCTTCGTGTCTTTGTAAGTCATGAACCCTATCATGCTTTACCTCTTAAGTTGTCGAGGATCGTCTTCGGAAGTGTATCGCACAACTTGCCTGTGGCTAGCGCCCTCATGAAGTCGGATATTGTGTCGAGCATGTTTTCCCTCAATTCGACTGCTTCCTTTTTCGTCGAAAAGCAGACTGCGTATCTACTTGCGCCGATCAGCTCAAAACAAAAAGCTCCCGATTCCTCTTTCACAGTCGTAATCGCAGTTATATGCGGAATAATCACGTCGATTTCTTTAACCCGGCTCTCTTCGTACGACGGTAATTTCAATATTCCAAACCTTGACATGTCATCACGCTCCTTCAAAAAATAAACCGCCGTCAGTATTATGAATGTGACAGCGGTCTATAAAATTCGGAACGGTTCAATCGAACTCTTCTTCTTCGATCGGATTGGTCTGCATCTTTATCTGCATTAGAATGTCTGGATTCAAGATTCTGGTCTTTCGTGTTTTCAGGTTGATCTCTTTCCTGGAAGAGTCGGCGTAAACTATCCTGATTAGCTCCATATTGCCCGAGAATGGATCGAAAAAGTATTTTACGGTGCATTTGTCCTTCCTGATAGAAACTGCGTTCAAACCGTAAAATACGCAGTAATTTGCGCTTGTTCCTGCCAACAGCCGCCGAAATTTTATGTACGGCATATCGCCCATGAAATTTGCTTTCGCCGTTTCGTGGATTTGCTTGTCTTCTTCGCTTGCGACGAATAATGGCCCAAACGAGAATCGCTGCGTGCCTGTGAGCTCGTATTTGATCGGGACGAGCAATTTCAATTCGGTTATTTCATCGTTCTCGTCGTTCATGCGGATCGTGCCGACGAGTTCTATATCCGACATCACAAGTCCGTCGGCGGCGAAATCGTTGGTTATCTTACTTACGCACGTTCCTATATCGTCGAGAGAATCGAAGTCTCTTTTCGGCAGCTTTACGCTTCCGTCGAGTTCGAACAGTGTATCGTCGCCGTTTATAACGACAAGGCAGTATCTAGTTTTGCTGTGCTTTTCCTTCACTTTGGCCCCTCCCTTTTGACCAGATAATAGCAGAAAGTTCTGCCAATAAAAAACGGGCCTTTCGGCCCGCTCTTAATTTCTCTCTAAAATTCGATTATTGTTGAAGCTTTCACGCTGAAGGCAAACACCGGAACGATATCGAATTTCGCGGCTACGTCGAGGAAATCGAACAGCTTCGTCTCAACATTCGCATATACGCTGTAAGTCTCGTCGAGCAGATAATATCCAGCGCCGACAAATGCGTCGAATTCCAGCTTTGCCAATTCGAACTCCGAACCGAGCTTCACTACGCCGGACACATCTTTCTGATTCGCAATGAAATCGCCGAGTAGGTCGATGCCGAACTTAGCATCTGTATAATGACCTGTTCCCAGCTCTGCGAACAGTTTGAAGTATTCCGGTCCTATCGCGGCGGATTTGTAGTGGAATCCTAGCGTAGGAGTGGCGAACGAGCTGAGCGGCGTGTCTATGAAGATTCCGACTTTAAGATCGCCGAGTTCCCTGCTCATCTTGGCTATAGCGTCTATGCCAAGAGTGTTGTCTTTTATCAGGTATTCTCCGACGATATCGAGCGTCAGGGCATCGAGGCCAAGGCCGACAGCCAATTCAGCCAGGTGTTCTCCGTCGCTTCTGTATGTAAAGGACGGAGCTATGGTTACAGAGAAAACCGACACTACCAGTACGAAGACTACTAAGAACGTTACGAGCTTGCGCATTTGAACATTACCTCCCGTTTGTTATCGTCTTTTTTTGCTTCAGGTTCCAGTCGAATACTTTGAACTCGATCCCGTCGTTTTGCTTGTCGAATGCGTCGCGTTCAAGCGGATTGTTTGCGTACGCCATTTTCCAGTTTCCGTATCTCACAAATCCTTCGAATGCCCCGAACACGTAGATCATAAAATGACCTATCGGGGTTAAAACTGCCTGGTTGCAGTAATGCTGGTACTCATGTCGAAGGTATTCGTAGTCGTCTTTGTGGTTTTCTTTGACTACTATTATGGGTCCACACGAAATAGCTCCGGCTTCCCCGGCTATCGAATAGATCTTTTCCGTCGTTATTAGTATCGGGTCGTTTGTCAACATGAATGCGGAAACTGCGAAGTTTATTGCCAACGCGATGTAGGTTAAAAGAAGAAACTTGTTGTTGATTAAGTTTTCCAAGTTATTCCCTCCTCATCGAAGGAATAACTTCGAACGAAAAATTCATCGTTCCCTAAGATCTTAAGATCTTAAAGATCTTATATCGTTATAAACATAGTTAGAGATCTTTGCAAAGCCATGCCAGTCGTCGAAAAAGCTTTCGAAATCTGCGAGATCGACGATAATTAGAATCGTTCCAATGTTCTATAAAAAAGAACTAATTTATAGAACTTTCTGAGCAATGTTCTATAAAAAAGAACTTCTATGGATCAGAATGTTCTATAAAATAGTAGTTCTATAAATCAGAATGTTCTATAAAAAAGAACTTCTATAAATCAGAATGTTCTGAAATATAGAACTTCTATGGATTAGAATGTTCTGAAATATAGAAGTTTCAAACGGGACTGTTTGCGTACTTTTTCATGCAGCGAGCGGCGACTGCCGAGATGAATTCGTCGTAGGTTCTTATTTTCATTAAATCCAGATATGTGCGTAGGTTGTCTTCCGAGCCGGCCATTTCCGAGATAACCGTCTTTATCTGTCCGAGGTTGAGGTTTGGTCCGTTCTTCTCCCTCGTTGTGGTATTGACTCTGTCGAGGATATGGAGTAAGGTGTGGCCGAAGATATCGTCGAAAGCAGAACGTTTCGGTTTTATCGTGTTGGTTTCCTGCCGTTTGACGTCGTCGGTTTGAACTTCTTTCGATTCCATGTACCAGGCTTTCGAAGGGTGAACCCACTCGATATTGCCATTCGATATAATCGGCACGTGAACGACGTATCGTATCTTTCGTACCGATCTGCCCCCGCCTTTCAACGGAAATCTTTCGAATTCCTCTATCATTTCGTTTTCAAACAGGCCGTCCATTACAGCTTGAATATTGTTCAGGGTAATGCCGGTCGCTTTCGATATCATGTTTTTGTTCACAAATGGAGTTATTCCTGTCGGAGGGTTTTCTTCGTACGGTTTAAGTCCATAAGCGAGCGAATAGAGATAAAGGTATCCTCGCATCGTAGCCGTCGGTACATCGTGGCGCATGATTATGGTTATCAAGTCTGAGGGTACGCGCGAGAAATTGGATTTGAACGAGTATTCTATTTGTGTCTTCTTGACTTCGCCTTTCAGTTCGTCGAGTCTCTGCTCCACATCGTCTATCTTTTTGTGCATCTGTTCGATGATTGATGCGTGTTTCTTGCTCATTTCGTCCACTCCTCGAATTCCTGAATGAACGATTCCCATTCTTCGATGGCGGTAGGGAAGCCCCGCTGCCTCTCTTTTCTTCTCTCGGGAGCGAACGTCGAAACGGCTTGCCTGGCGAAGAAGGCACGTGGATAAACTTTCAACCTCGGAATGATCGTCTTGAACGCATCGTTTCTCGTCGTGATTCTCTTCGCCATGTCCATGTCTTCGGTAACTGTCCTGTTTATCATGCTAGCAAGGAACTTGAGCTGTTTGCCCGCTATCCCGTAATGGTTCATCAGCTCGTTGAAACCCACGATACCCTGCCACGAGTGCATCGATGGGTCTAACGGTACTATTATGTGTGTAGATGCCAACAGTCCAGACACAAACATGTATGAAACGGACGGGGCATAGTCGAGTATGATGTAGTCGAAGTCGTTCATAATCGCCGATTGAGCTATGAGCTTCGAGAGATAATCGTACGGCTTGTCTGCAAACGCATACGATTCCTCCACGGCAAGCAGTATATCGGTAGATGGAATAATGAACAGATTTTTTATCTCGGGTATTCCGACGATGAGGTCGTCGAGAAGAACCTTCTTCGTCAGGATACTGCGTATACCCTCTTGCATTCTACTCCCGTAAGCAAGGGTCTCGGTCAGGTTCGCCTGCGGATCTGTGTCGATGAAGAGAACGGAATACCCCTTAGCTGCCATCTCGAGACCTAAAAGGCCGCACAGCGTTGTTTTTCCTACGCCTCCTTTGAAGTTCGAGACTGAAATTATAGCCATTTCCATAACCCCCTTCGCCGCGAAAATGCCACAGCGAGAGTATAGCATAGAACACGAATAAATCGCTAATATCGTATATAGATAACATCGGACGTTCTCTAAGCGGCGATATATCTACGGAAACGCAGCCGGCGAAGCAGGTTGAACGAAGTTATAAAACATAGAACATTCTAAATAATAGAACATACTAAAATGTAGAACATGCTTTAATATAGAATGTTCTACAAATAAGAATATTCTACAAATCAGAAAGTTCTACCGATCAGAACATTCTAAAAAATAGAATAAAAGAAAACCGCCTTTCGGCGGCTTTTCTACATGTTTGTACTTACGATTCGTTCGATCCCGTCGCAGGTGACCACAGGGCTCTGCCAGTCTTTGTCCGCGGTTCCTGGATAGGTAACATAAGATGGCAAGTCGTTTGGGTTTATAACCAGCGGGACGATGTTGTTCGATTCTAGGCGTTTAATTCGTTCTTCCAGTTCTTTAATCTTCACCGCGAATTCCATGTGCTTGCAAAGATTGTTCTGTCGTTCCGACTCCAATGCCTGTGCCAATTCTGCGAGAAGGTCTCGTTGGAATTCTCTCAAGTACAGCGAGAGGCATGTATCGCTGCAAAATTCGTACGTTTTGTCTCCTATTGTCAGGACGTGCTTCGCATTCTCTTCAATTTCGCTGTAGCACTTATCGCAATACACCTTTGTTTCTCGCATGCTCCTCACTCCCTTCTTGTTCGAATAGTACATCTGCGCAGGAAACATAAATTTATCCGATTTCTTCGTTGTTAAAACAGTATCTAGGAGGTTGATTGTGTTGAAGAGAGAAAATATTTTGAGGTTTGCTGGCGGCGGTCAACATTTCGTTATTCCTATATCGAAGATAGCCATGGTCAGGAGCTACGAGAGTAAGAGCGCGGACGACCGGCAAAGACATTTTACCGAGATCGGATTGCTCGACGTTCGCGTACTGGTTATCACCCACAAGTGGTTAGAAGATATGTCGAGGTTCAACGTGTATTTGCACAACGAAATGCTTAACAATCACGACGAATTGTATTCCGGCGAAGAGAGGCAGTTCGACTTTCAGAACGTGGAGGTACGTTGAATGCTGAACGAGTTGGGAGTAGTGATACTGAAAGACGATTTTTCCGACGCAGAATATGCCGTTAGCATAGACAAAATCAACTACATTGCCAAGAGCAACGACGTCTATTATGTATCAGCGGAAGCGTTTGAGGCAAAGGCGCTCGATATTTACACCGGTGGCGCAAGCAGTCGAATAAGGTTGAGCTACAGCAGTCTCGAAAGGCGAGACGAAGTGTTCGACAAAATAGTCGCCGAAATGAGATATCCATTCGTAGGGAGGAAGGAAATATGCCCTGGTACATAAACTCTATGGGCGATGCCCACAACCTGTCTAACGTCAATTCGCTTATCGTGTCTTCTAGTGAGAACACTATGGCGTCTATCAAACTTCCCGAGAGCGAAAAGCAAAAATATTTCGATGGATACATGATCGTTGCGGAATTTCACGGTACATGGCAGGTACTAGAATTCGTCAGTGAGTACGACGAGGGTAAAAAGTTAATCTCATACATACTCTCTCGCGTAGGTAAAGGTCCGTCGGATGTCGTTCGATACGAAGAAACCATTCCGATGCTTAAGTAATAAAATGCAAATTATATTACATAGACGCGATCAACTGCATCTCCCCTTAGAAAACAACTTCGAGCGGCCGAAAGGCCGTCTTTTCTTTCTGGTTGGGTTCTCTACGTAATAAATGGTATGATATAGTCAACTTTTATTACACAAGGGGCGATACGATGAATGGAAGGCAGTTCGTCGAACCGATAAGGTCGAAGGCGGAAATAAACAGGGTGAAGGACGCGATGAAAGCAGACGGAAACGTGAAGATGCTCGCGCTCTTCACTCTCGGAATAAACACGGCGATGAGGATATCCGACCTTCTCTCCCTTCGCTGGGAAAATATCGTCCAGAGAGGGAAGATACAGGAGAAGATTCAGTACAAGGAAGGCAAGACCGGGAAGCGCCGGCAAATAGTATTCTCCAATTCAGTCAGGACTATCCTGGGCCAGTTGCACAATCTCGAACACGGGGAGTACGTCTTCAGCAACGACGTCGATAGGTACTCCGACGAAGAAAGGCCTCTCACTTATGTGAGCGTTTACAGGAAGCTGAACTACTACATAAGGGAGAGGGCCGGAATAGATATACGGGTTGGGTGCCACACTCTGCGGAAAACGTTCGCATACCACGCGTTCAAAGCCGGTTACGATATCTATATCATACAGAGCCTTCTGAACCACTCGACTCCAGCGGTAACGAAGAGGTACGTATCACTCGCGCAGGACGAGCTGGACGGGGTGTACCTTGCCGTCGATCTATAAATCGTACGCCTTCGTCACGAACTCGCAACTGGAACGGTCGAGATAGAACGATACCACAGTTTCGTCTATCAGCATACATTTTCTTATCGCCTTCAAGGTGAACTCGACGTATTCTGTAAGTGTGTCTATGTCTTGGATCTCTGGTTTGTACTTGAATCCTTTATACCGCATCTCCACTACTGGTTCCACGTTATCCGGAAAGATCGAGTTCGTCGTAACCATGGTAACTTTGCCGGCTCCGGTTACGAGAATAACGTTTCCGCCGGCTCTTTTCAACTCGGAAGTAACCAATTTCGCCAGTTCCGAACAAATTTCGTCGCTGTAATCTATGGCCTCTTCCATCTCTTTACTCCGGTCGAACTAAAGAACAGTAAGCACATGGCTATCTCGAGCGCGAATAGCTTCCAGTAAGAAAGGCCAAACTCGAGCGAGAAGACCCATTCGAGTATCTCGACGACTATGAACATCACGAACGGCCCGATGACAAAGGCAAAGAATGCCACAAGAAGAATCGCGATTACAATTAAATGTATTATGTTATCGGAAAAAGGATCTAGTTTTAGAAGCACGAAGCTCTACCTCCTCAGTTGTATGTGGGCGCATATTTCAGTTGCGGCTTAACCAGCACGACTCCGCTGTCGCTTTCCTCTACGTTTCCGAATTCCTCGAGCATCGTCGAATAGACGTGAGAATTCGGCGAATACATGTCGAAGTACATTGAGCAATGGCCCGTATAGACCTTGCTTATCGCTGCGGCTACGGCAGGAGATCTCGACGTTCCTCCGTCGCAATGGACTATGAGAAGTCTTATTCTGCTTTCCACCGACTCGACAAAATTCCATATCTTCCTCGCGTCGGATCTGTCGAAGAGTTTGTGCGGGCAATCGAACGTCTTCCTGTATATATCACCAAAGGCTATCTGAAGGCTTCCCACGAGGTTGTTGTCCTGCAATGGCATAGGAACGAAATCTTTATTCGAGTTAGCGATAGATATTATCGCGTATCGTACTTTCGGTTTAACGTGCCGGATTTGATCTCTCGTCATAACTTCTATCAAAAACATCGAAATCCCTCCTTCGACAAGATTATCTGTCTGTGCGGTGTGGATAAAAATAGTCTCGGGTTTGCGTTTGCGCAAAAAAAAGAGACTACCTCGCGGCAGTCTCTTTTCGAACGGAAGAGCTATATGTGTATTTTTCTGGCTATCTGGAGAAAAGCGTTTACGAAGCCGAAGCACGACGGCGCGAAGCCGTTGTAATTGAACACGACGTTTTCTCCTTCGAGAATGAATATCGCGCAGAAGTCGTCGGAGCGTTCCACCCTGTAAGTGTAGTGCTTATTGAACGAATCGTTGAACTTTTCTAGTGCCTTTTTCAGGTCGTTCTCTATGTTGGTGAACGCCGTGTTCATTTCGTGTTCGTCGAAGTTGTGAACTACTTTTGCCTGTGTCATTGTCCCTCCTTATATTCCACGGTATATTACCTCGCCCACCTGTTCGGAAAGGATATTTCCGAAGTGTAAAAGCGTTTCGGAGTTGTACGGTTCGACTGAGGAAAATTGCGTCTTCCTGTATTGCTGTACGGCTACCCTCTTTGCGCCTTTGAGTGTCTTCGCTATTTCTGCGAAATCGCGTTCTTTCACGTAGTCAGGAAACATGGTTATTCTAAATTCGTATTCTTCGAATTTCTTCATTTCTTCTATGCTCTTGAGATATGTTTCGAACGTGATCGAGCTGAAGAGCGAAGTATCCAGGCCTTTGAAATCCATAGCTATGTAATCTATGTGCTTTCGAAGGGCAGACATTATTTCCGGGCGCGAACCGTTCGTATCAACTTTTACAGCGAGCGATAGGCGTTTGAGTTCCAGCACGTCGTTTATGAGGTCGTCGTGTATAGCAGGTTCGCCGCCGGTTATGCACACGGCTTTTATGCGCGTGAGGCTCTTTAAGACGTTTATAACGTATTCGCTCGAATAATCCATCGTCGTCAGGTTCGGTATCTTTCCGCTCAATTCCGGGTTGTGGCAATAGGCGCAGCGCATGTTGCAACCGCGAGTGAACAGCGTGCTGCATATCTTGCCGGGGTAATCTACGAAGCTGGTCCTCATCAGCAACGCATAAAACATTCGGATCACCCTCACTGAGCCTGAACCATCAGGTTGTATTCGAGCCGATTTTTGAACTCTTCCTGTTTCCCGTTGTTCCAGTTCTGAATGGGCCTGTAATAACCGGTTATTCTGGAATAGACTTCTGTGTTGGAACCGCAATACTGGCAGCTCCACTGTTCGCCTGCGAGATAACCATGATGCGGACAGATCGAATATGTTGGCGAGATGGTCAGATACGGTATTCTGAAGTTCTCGAATACGACTTTCACTAGATCGACCGCGGTCCTCCAATCGTCTATCCTTTCTCCGAGGAAGGCGTGGAAAACCGTGCCGCCTGTGTATCTTGTCTGCATGTCCTCTTCGATAGTCAAGGCTTCGAAGACGTCGTCTGTATAGTTGACTGGAAGATGAGTAGAATTCGTGTAGTACGGAGTGTATGTGCCTGCCGTCTTTATGTCGCCGAACTTCGCTTTGTCGATTTTCGCGAGGCGATAAGCCGTCGATTCGGCCGGCGTCGCTTCGAGGTTGTACAGGTTGCCAGTCTCTTCCTGAAAATCGACGAGTACGTTTCTCATGAAGTTGAGCGTTGTAAGGGCGAAGTCGTGTCCTTTGTTCGATGCTATGGAGTCCTTTATCCATTTCGCATTCGCACAGGCTTCGTTCATTCCGACAATACCTATGGTCGAGAAATGGTTATCGAAGTTTTTGAGATACCTGCGAGTGTATGGATACATTCCCATTTCGTTCCAGTTCTCTACCGCTTCTCTCTTCTTCTCGAGACTGTTTTTGGCAAGATCCATCAAGTTGACCAGACGGTAGAAGAAGTCGGCCTCGTCCTGCGCGAGGTACGCTATTCTCGGGAGGTTTATGGTTACGACGCCGATCGAGCCGGTGAACTCGTCGGAGCCGAAGAGGCCTCCTCCGCGTCTTCTCAATTCGCGCCTGTCCAGTTGAAGTCTGCAGCACATGCTTCTGACATCGTCGGGATTCAGGTCGGAGTTTATGAAATTCTGGAAGTAAGGCGTTCCGTACTTACTGGTTATCTTGAACAGCTTCTCTATGTTGGGATTGTCCCAATCGAAGTCTTTGGTTATGTTATAAGTTGGAATCGGGTACTGGAAACCACGGCCGTTGGCGTCGCCCTCTTCCAGGACCTCAAGGAATGCACGGTTGATTATATCCATCTCCGGTTGACAATCGCCATAAGTGAAATTCGCTTCTACTCCTCCGACGATGGCCGTAACCGACTTCAAACTTTCAGGTACAGTCCAGTCTAGCGTTACGTTGGTGAAAGGCGCCTGCGTTCCCCATCTGGAAGGCGTATTGACGCCGAAAACGAAGGACTGGATATTCTGCTTCACTTCCTTCAGAGAGAGATTGTCTATCTTCACGAAGGGGGCCAGATACGTGTCGAAAGACGAGAAGGCCTGTGCACCGGCCCATTCGTTCTGCAAGATACCCAGGAAGTTCACCATCTGATTCACCAGGGTCGAAAGATGCCTTGCCGGCGTCGAAGCGAGTTTTCCGGAAACTCCGCCGAGTCCTTCTTGAATGAGTTGGCGCAGGCTCCAGCCGGCACAGTAACCTGTTAGCATGGAGAGATCGTGAATGTGGAAATCCCCTTCGCGATGGGCCTTCGATATTTCCGGCGAATATATTTCGTCGAGCCAGTAATTGGCCGTTACCGTGCCGCTGGCGTGCAATATGAGACCGCCGATCGAATAATTGACCGTCGAGTTTTCCTTCACTCGCCAGTCCTGTTTTCCGATATAAGAATCTACGATGCTTTTCGCTTCTAGTGGCATAATGACCTCCTTATTTTGAGAGAGCAAAATCTAGCCGGGGCAAAGAATCTCGGCCTATAAGATAAGTACGATTCAGGTTTTATATTTGGGAAAGCACTCTTTCGTAAGCCTCCTTGTCAAGGAATAACTGAATATACAATATCTGGTACCGGATATATCAGACTATACCGACGGCGTCGAAGGAGTTGAGATCGACCGAGACCGCGTCGTTTCCAATGATCTCGATAAACGCGTCGTGCATGAATTCGTCGATTGCCTCGGCCTCTTCTAACGTTGCAATACGTATATGTATTCCTCCGTCGGCAGATTTTCGCCACCAGAATCCTACACCGGTCTTCGAATTGACAGACAGCGCCTCGATCTCTTCGTGCCTCGAATATCTGAAGGCTCTCCGGGATATTATGCTCGCATGGTTGGAGAGCTGCTCGAGAAGTTCCGAAAAATCGGCCTTGGAGAGGAGAACGCTGTATTCCTCTCTCGCGTCGATATCGTTCACAAAAACGAGAATGCTGCTCTTCAACGCAGATCTCGACGGGTGAAGGTTCTGGTGTCTGAAAATCTTCATATTATCTCCTGAGTACCGGCATGTGAGGCTGCCTGACGAAATAGGTGTCCGGGATCTCTTCAAGTGCGACTTTCCCGGCCGGCAGTTCCATGCACTGTTCCCTGAACGGGCAGGTGACCGTGCATTCCCAATCGCCCGTCTGTCCATCGCATGCAAGTTCCTTGACGAGTTCCTTGCGCCTGGAGTCGCTTATCTTTCCGCAGTCGAATAGGAAGTCGATGTCTTCTGGAGTGTACGACGGCAGGTAATCGCGCTCCGGAACTATCTGGCTTTCTATCGCTTCGCCAAGCACTTCGCATCTTTCGAATATGCCTTCTACCGAGAAGGGTTTTATGAGGACGGGGGAGAGGTCGAATTGGTTACTGCCGATTTCTACGACTCTCTCTATTAGAGGTCTGTGATATCCCTCTTCGTCTTCGTAGATGGTGAGTCTGTAATCGGCGAACTTCATTGAGCCGCGGAGCCCGTAGAAGATCCTCCATTCCTCGATGGGTTCTACGTAACCATAGCACGGCGTGAAGTATGGTCTAACGTATTTGTAGAAAAACTCGTAAATCGAGGCCTGAAGAATATGGCCTATCATAGGAGCTGGCGCCATCGGATCGAGTAGGTACATTCGTGCTTCTTTCGGCGGGTTCTTGTAGCCATCTATCAGCTTTGTCTTACCTTCCTCTCCTGTCGATTTAATTTCGGCTCCCACGTGTCGGCCGTTGATGTTGAGAATAATATCGGCGTATCCTGACATTTCGTACTTGAAGTCCTCGCCGAAAACGAACTGAACCCTCGGCTGTCTGATTACGATGAACTGAGCGTACTTGCTGGCGAGCATATCTTCGAAATGGTCGCCAAACTGCATCTTCATTGCCGTAGCCAGCCCTTTCTTCGATAAGAAGAATCCGAAGTTCTGCATCGCCTGTTTCCTGTTGCACTCTCCGAAAACGCTAGAATCGTCCATTTTCACCGAGAGAGATGACGGGCTGAAGCGTCTCGCATACGTTGGCGGATTGAGCCAGTACATCTGAGCTTCGTCCGACCCTTGCTGTAACAGTTGAGTGATAGAGGTTATTTCTGGCATTTCGTCTCCTTTCTGGCAAGGCTCTTCATGGCCATGCCGATTTGTCTTTGGGTGGCGTCGATGAATTGTTCGATGCACACGGTGCTTATTCTATTTTCTTCAGCTAATTTGTTCGTGTCGCAGCCTTCCACGTATTCGCAGAGCATCTCGAACTTGTCGTCTTCGACGAAGGTGAGTACGTTTTGCAGGTACGGATAGTTCGACTTCGTGCCGAGGTACTGTACTATCGTCTCCTCGTAATCCTCGAGCGACTGGTCTTCGTACGAACTCACGTGTTCGGTCGCGAATTGATTCGACATATCTTTCGAGATTCGCCATAGCCAGCTAAGTACACGGCGAGGAAGAAGGTAGGAAATGTATTTGTGGAACGGTATCTTCGAGTGCGTGTATTTGCCTATGATATGAAGAAGAATAAGGCTCAATTCCTGCATGATGTCCTCTTCTGAGTATTGCTGGCAAATGGTTTGCAGGCGCGCCATCGTGTCCCAAACGTTTCCCCTGCTTGAAGAGGCAAAGCCTTTTCGGATCACTTCGTAGATCTGCCGGTTCCCGTCGTAGTCGGTGCCTTTCAGTATTGCGATCACGGCGTTCAGGTGGTGTATAAGGTGGCCGCGAATGGAGAAGAACATGGCGTTCTTCTCCTTTGCGTCGTCTGTGTTTTTATACGACTCCACTAACTTGTTCAGGTTGTAATGTTCTCTGTGCATATTACACTTCCTGAAGTCCTAGATAGAGGCTGTGAGCTATCGCCATCGCCGCGGCTTCGTCGTGCTGGAGTTCGTAATCATCAGGAATGGCGAAAAGCTGTCGGCAATTTCGAACCATATCCTCCTGCATTTCCTTACGGCGCTTGTTGTAGCTCGAGTCTTTGTACTGTTGCGGATTGATTCCGACGGCCGCTTTTCCGGACGATTGGTTTACAAAGTGAGGAATCGTGCCTGTCTCTTCGAATATTGCCATTGCGATCGCGCCCGTTAGACGAGAAAGTAAGAGACCGCTGCTTGCGTTGGCTTTGACGAATTGATCTTCGATCGCCGAGTGCGCTATTCGGAAGTCTTTCTCCGAAAGAGAGCGGATGACGTATTTGAGAGACATCGAGATATCAATTATCTTTTCCGTGTTCTCCGAGGTTCTTTTCGGGTTTATCTTTGAGTATCCTTCGAGAGATCCCGTCTTGGCGTCGAGTATTGCCCACGCCGTGGTTCCTGTTCCGGGATCTATTCCTAAAATCACATCTTGAGACATGAAATCCCCTCCGAGTAATATTCATTCGCGGGCCTCCTTGATAGCCTGGTCTATTTTCTCGACGACCCATTTTTCGTCTTCGGCTTTTTGGAAGGGAATTTCGACGTACGAGATGCCGTCTTTCAGCAAGGCCGTTCTCTTCTTCCTGTCGAGGAACTTCCTGTTCTCGTACCGCTCAAGACTTTTCCACGGATTAGAACCGCCGTAATCGACAGTTCTGTAATGGTGTTCCCCGTGGACTTCTATTGCAATTCTAATTCCGTCGTTTGTGGTTAAAAGCCAGTCGATGAATTGGCCGGCGAAGGGTACTTCCTGCTTCAAGTTGTTCGCTCCGTAGTTTCGGATAAGGATCTTTCCGATGGAGCGGTGGTAAGAGGAAGCCTGCCGCGAGAAGTCAAATGCCGATCTTCCTTCGTATGTCTTCTGCTTCAAAGAAGGTGAGGCTGTTTTCAGCGGCTTTCTTTCTAACTTTTTCTTCGATTTTCCGTACCACGGTTTCGGGGATAACATCTTGCGCCTCCTTTTTCACGCAGTTGGTGTAGAAAGGGCAATAGTAGCAATGGCTACCTACAACCCTGTAAGAGACGGAGTGCCATATTACGTCGGCTATGCTCGACAACTGGTGCGCGATATCCAGATAATTCGTGAATTTCTGAAAGGTAGAACTCCTCATAGATTTCAAGTCGAGTAGCATTACGGCCGAAAAGGTCTTCTTTCCTCCGTATTTCTTCACGTACCAGTTGTCGGAAGCAATGTAATGTGCGCCGATTGTAGGCGTTAGCGGGAGGTTTAACATATCGTTCGGCGTGTACCTGTAGAAGGGGATAACTATGACTCTTCGGAAGTCTATTTTGTGGAGCATCGGATACGTGAGCAATCCGGCGATTCGCGCCTTGAGGAGTACGGTCCATTTCATAGTTTCCACTCTCGGGAATATATAGGATATGTACTTGCACTGTTTGGTCGGTATCGTGCCGTCTGGCATAGCGTTGTCGAAAAACCAGCGAATAGTCTCCGCGCCGAGGCTGTAAACGTCGTTTATGGAATAGACAGGGTGCGTGAGCGCTATTTTGTTCTTCGCATATCCGCTCGAATACTTGTCGAAGTATTCCCTGAATTTGACGAGAAGGTCCGTGTATTTCGGCATCTCTCCAAGCCCGGCGAGATGGTAGAAGTCTAGCGTTGTGTCTTCCAATGCTCTTTTGAAAGGCCATTCCCACGTCCACAGTGGCATGAAGCTTTTGGCGTTCCGGTGAAGGGTGAGCGCCATAGATTTCGGGCATGTCTCGGTGAATTCGATGTATCTAAGCGGTATCTTGGCAAGTTTCTTGTGCGGCGCAAAGATCGCGTTCCTTTTTACTACCTCTTTCATCGTCACTCCTCAAGCTTGCCGCGATATTCATTGCGTCGCTGGCGTTGTTCAGAACTGTGGATATGTTCGAAATGATAGACCGTGTGAGTTCGAGGCTATGGATAAGCTGCCTGTTCGATTCCAGAAGCACGGAAGTTTTGTAGATATCCAGTATTCTCCCGAGCGAGAAGTCCGACCTGTTGACGGAAGCCGCGAGCGCAGACGCGGCCTTCGCGATATCTGATACCTTCAGTTTCGAAAGCAATTCTACGGATTTGTATATTGAGTCCTCTCCGGAGACGTTTTTGTTGTTTTCGTACCAGTATGCCGCCGAGTGTTGAAGCCGTAGCGATCTGAAGGCCTGTATTCCGTTTTTCATTACGAATTCGTCGGGGTCGAGCCCATCGGGAAGTTTCTTCACGGCCGATAGTATATCCATCTTCGGCAGTATGTTCTCTATTAACTTGCAGGTGCCGCTTATACCCGCCTCGTCTCCGTCGAGTACGAAGATTATGCCTGTGTATCCTAGCTTCTTCAATTTCGAGATGAACGATTCGGCCGAGCCTTCGGCTATCGAACTGCCGTTTATCGCGACTGCGTTGTATATCCCGTTCAGCCACAGACGTATCGCATCGAACGGGCCTTCGACTATATACGCTGAATTCTTCGATTTCGACTTGGCTGCCATGTGCAATCCGTGCGGCCATTCCGATTTAACGAACCAGCCTTCGACGTTGTTCGTGTTCTTCGATTTCGACGGCGGGTTCGGGTGGCAATCCCTAGCCTGGAAAGCCTTCGGGTTGCCCGATTCGTCGAGTATCGCGTACATGAGAGATCTCGGAGCAAACCTTATCGGATACTGAGGATTCGACTCGATAAGCCCGAATGTTTTGAGGAGATCCGGCTTGAACTTGGAGCACATATACATATGGTACTGGTTGTAGTCCGACACGTATCCGACACCGAACTCTCTTATTTCCTCTATGGTTACTCTTTTTCCTTCGAGGTAGTTTCGCACGTCGCCGCCGAGTTGTTTCGGATTGAAGTTCATAGTGTACTCGTACGCCGCTTTGAACATGGCTTCTATATCTTCGGTAGGCACTTCTTCCTCGTATGTGATTCCGTACTTGTTCAGAAGCTTGAGCAATGCGTCGTCGAAGGAAAGGCCTTCGACTTCCATGCAGAGATCGACTGTACGCCACATCTTCTTACAACTGCCGAAGCAGTAAACGTGTTCGTCGCCCGGATCGTCGTAGTAAACCATCGAGTTGGTTCTCCCGTCGTTGTGTACTACGCATGGGAACGGGATCTTATGCTTAGCGTCGATCTTGAAGTTGTCGTAAAGATAATTCTTCAGATAAGGGTCGAGGCTTCTGGCCAGCCCGCTCCTGTTTTTCAGTCTCATATTCATACCTCCTTTCGAAATTCAAGCATTCGTTCATGCAAATAAAAAAAGCAGGGCCAAAGAGGCCCTGCCTGTTTCGAATCCACTACCGCTAAAACAGAGATATGGTAGTATTTTCTGTTTTTCGTTTGTTTTTCTTGGTTCGTTTCTTGTACACGAGTTTTTCCCTAGTATCTAAATTTTTGATAGTCTCGTGTATCAGCGCAGAAATGATGTCGTCGAAGGGCAGTTCTCCGTCTTCGTCGATAAGTGTAGTCTGTGGTATCTTGTATTCTTCCATGATAGACACCACTATGAGATCGGCAAGAATTTCCTGCACGCTTCGATGAATGTTCTGTGATTCGCCTGGGTTCAATCCGGGGATCGTTTCGTCAATTGCTGTCCATTCGAGCTGTTGAATTTCTCTTAGGTAGATCACTTCGTAAGTCTTTGTGTCGGGTGTGACGAAGAGTCTGAAAAGATCTAAGCTTTCGCGCACGATTTTGTGACTCAACTTGCTCTTGCCATTTCCATCTTTCAGGATGTTCAGCCACGAATCAAACTTCATATTGCCCCCCCCGATGCTTTTACGCACTCTACAACAATATCGCTGCCATTTCTGGCGAAGAAAGATTCACTACTTTCGAAGAAAAAGTATCTATCTTCCCGTCTTTAATGTACATGAGCATAAACCCCCAAGCCGGCCTGGATTGCCTCGCCGTGTTCTTCGCGTATTTCAGCCGTCCGCAAAGGCAACCGATTTCGTATCCAGTAACGCCGTAAGTGTATATTCCGTTGACTATTTTGTGAGTATGACCAATGATCACCGCATCGATGTTTGAAATGTCCGTTCGTTCGAGTTTTAGGTCTTGAATCGTGTTAATAACCGTTCTGGCCTGTATCTTCGAATAATGATGCGGGTGTCCGATGAATATACCATTATTATAATTTATCAGTCCGGAATGTTGGTAACTAACGTTTAAAGGGGCGTTAGTGGAACGTTGCAGGATAGTTTCTTGAGATAAATCGTCGTAACAAACGGAATCTCCCGAAGCTATGTGTTCAAGCATATCGAAGGAGTCGAAGAAGCTGAATTCAGCGTCGTCTAACGAGACGCGGCCGGAGTGGGTCCGGAATTCGTGGTTCCCTTCTATGAGATCGACGCGCGGGAACTGCCTTGCAAGCGACCAGACGAGTTCTTTCGACGTTTCGTAAGCTTCGCACAAACGTCCTATTCGGCCGGTCTTTTTGAATTTACTGATTGATTCAGCGTCGATTAAATCTCCGTCGATTATTATAGAACGTGCCTGGGAAGAATACTGTTCCGAGATCAGCATTACGAGTTCTGGTATGTGGTAAGGGATATGCAAGTCGCTTATTACTACGTGGAGTCCATCTTCTAGGTGTGAGTTCGGGATAAGCTTCTGTATTCGTTCTTCTGCAAGGACTTTGGCAAAGGTTTGCATCATTTACCTCCGGCGTAATTGGAAACCGCTACTACAAGATTGCCTATTATCCATCGTGATATAGCCACCGAGTACGGGTCTTCGATCTTTGCTACGCATGCAGCTATAAAGCCTTCCGTGTTTGTTTCGCTGATTCCGCAAACAGATTTCACCGCCGGTATGCTTTTTGCTTTCTCGAAGGCTGTATATGCGTCTTTTGCGACTATCGGCGCCGTTGTTTCGTAGCCTTTCTTTCGTCCAAGATGCCCCATCTGGACGCTTCCGATAAAATACATGATTTACCTCCGGGTATGTCTTTTGTTAGGATTATAAAATTGTCTGAGGCAGTTAAATTGTTATTGCAAGTCGAATTAAGATGGTGAAAATCCTATGCGAGGAAAGCGAGAGAGAAGCGGTTTCGAAGCTGTCGTAGCTGGTTCCGAGGTCGATAGACAGCGGCTTGTATATCACGCTTTCCGAGATCAGAAAATCCTTCTGTGTCGCGCTTGCAAGCGTTTTCATCTCCAGCGTTTCGGCTTTCACGTTCAAAGTCGAGTGTTCATCTGGTATAAGAAGATAGAGGTTACAATCGTGTTCGGCTACTACAGAGCCGTTCAACTGCGAAAAGGAACATTCATCGATGTTCACCGTTTCCTCTATCTTCGACTCTCGTATGCCAGAACCGCCGCATTTTCCGCACACAGATATTGGCGAAGTGTACCCTCCACGGCAGCCACACGGCAAAATGTCTAAATACGTAGCAACAAATTTTCCATCGATGAAAATTTTTGCGTCGATATTCACCGGCGTGACATTCACGTCCGCGCTGTATTTTTTCGAACGCAACAATTCATAGGCTTCCTTCGTTTCCCTGAAAGCCTGCGAAGATAAGCTGTTTCCACTGTTTCTGTCCGGGTGAAAGAATTTGGCAGCCTCCCTGTACGCGTTTTTTAATTCCCTTTCGTCGGGGAATCGGTCGAGACCTAGAATCGAGAGAGCTTTCAGGATATGCACAGCAATCTCCTCAATTCCGAAGATATCGCTTCGAGGTTACTCGCAATTTCGGCAAGCGCGTCTTCGCCGGAAATGGCGAGCAACTCCGACGCTATGTCGTTCGGTTTTGCCGAATGTAGGTTCATAAGGTCTATTATGGCTCGGATTAGAATTGCGGACCCGGCGGCGCTCTGACGCGCCATCGGGACGTGTTCGAGGTGCTGCGACAATTCTATTCCGCGCAGTTCATGATACGACTTCTGAAATCTCGATCTGTTCTTTTCCATCTGCTTCGGCTTTTTGCTCATTGCCATCCCCTCCGTCGAGATGTGGTTCGTAATCGAAGTCGTATGCGTTTTCGAGGTCGAACATGAGAGAGTCGTAAACGTGGTCGAGCAGGTGCCTGTAAGCTTCCACCGTGGTCCTTATGACTTCAAGGAAGGCTTTGGAGCCCTGCGCCTTGCATTGCTTCTCGACGGCGTTCCCGTCTCTGTCTTTGACCGAATAGGTATAGTTGAACCAGCTACCGCGCGTTTCAACGATACCGTGCGCGATGGCGAATTCGACTACGTTATCCACGTATGAGAGACCGTGCGACGGGTTTATTACGAATTCCTCCTGCATGTACGGCTGACCGAACCTGTTCTTGTTGCAGAATACCTTTACCCTTATGCCTTCNCGTATAGAGNCGTCATAAGCCTCGTCGTGCTTNAAGATCATGCTCGGCCTCAATTCCAGTTTGTACGAGACGTAGTGTTTCATNGCGCGTCCGCCGGTAGAATCGGTGTAGGCCATTCCTCGACCCATGTTTGTGCGGGCCTGGTTCAGTGCAAGAATAGTTACGTTCTGGTTCGAACAGAGCGGTACGAAACGCGGAAGTACCTGTGCCAGGAACCTCGCATGGCTACCTATTGCGTTGGAGTCATAAGGATTCTCGGACGGCTTCGCGTCGAGCCAGTTCTCTTTTGGCTTCATCGCGGCCACGCTGTCGATAACCACGAGCGATATGGTCCCCGGCAGGGTTTCGACGGCTCGCGAGACTTCCATGAGCGTAAGCTCTATGTCGTCTGTCTGCTTTATGATGAAGCGTTCGTCGTTCTGATCGACGCCGTTTATAGAGGCCCATTTCGGGCTGAAAGCGTGTTCAATGTCGATCCAGATAACGGCTTTCGACGGGAAATAGTCGAGGAAGGCCTTCACGACTTTCAGACCGAGCGTCGTCTTTCCCGAGTGCATATCGCCGTATATTTCTAGCATCTTGCCGGTGAGAACACCGCCGCCGAGGACCCTATCGATCTGTGGAATATGTATCGGAACGAACTCGCCGGTTATCTGCTGCGGCGGGACGACTATGTCCCGCAAGGTCTTGAGTTTGTTTGCATCGCTACTTGTATCGAACAGTTTCTTAGCCTTTGCCGCCATTTCAGCCTCCTAATCCTAAGTCTTCGTCGTTGAAGGTGATCGTCGGAATTCCAACGTCTCCTTCGAGTTCTTTCAGAATGTCGTAGTTGTCGTCGTTTTCGAATTTGTTTTCTGCCGGTTGCTCCTGCTTTTGGTTAACAGCTCGAGAGGAGTTCTGAGCCGGTTGTTCTTGCTGAGACTTTTCGTTTTTATACATTCCGTTGAAGTAAATGTCGGAGAGAAAGAGATAGGCAATGATGAAGCCGCCCTCTTTCTTCTCAGAAGGTTTTATGATCACGTTGTCCGTGCTGAACTGTATTATCCTGTTTTCCGTAAGCGCCTTCCATCTCGCGTCGTTCGGTTCGCCCGTGATGTAAACGTCTATCCAGCGAGGAGAAGTTTTCGTCTTGGTCCACAACGAATAATGCCGGCGCACGTATTTGCCGTTTTGTACCGGCGTCGATTGGTTGTATATGTTTGATATGAAGCCTGTAATATCGATCTGAAATTTGAATGTAGGATTGTTCATTAAATACCTCCCTGTGTTATACTCATCGTGAAAATATCATGTGACGGAGCATATAAATAGATGAAGGTCCCTGTCGCACTAAAACGTCGAATAGGAAAGTCGAAGAAATATCTGAAGATGCTTTACATGGCTGTACTCCTGCGTGATTACACTCAAAACGGGACCGTGTTTCTGTCCTCTATTGAATTTGTATCGCACACTCTCGATTCGAACCTGACCAGATCGAAGAAATACGTCGATATGTTTCTCGAATCGGAATTTGTCAGAGGAAGGAACGGAGATGTTGTTTTCCTCGAAAGCCTGAAAGTGAAGTTCAACAACCACTTGAGGGAAGTCTCGCTTGGTGAGATATCTACGTTCGGCGCGTTCAGGGATTTTCTCGTGCTGTCTTGCCTTGAATACTACGTGCATATCTCGGCGAAATCTGTCGCGTCTCTTCTTGGAATGTCGGAGAGGCAGGTCCGAAAGATAATTCAACGTCTCGTCGAGACTGGACAGATAGAAAGAACAGACAGGTACGTGGATATAGAGCAAAAGGTCAAGCCCTCCGTTGTAATTACGGAAGGCTGTGTAGTACAATCGAGTGAAGGGAACTCCGATTCGCAACTGTTACGGATAACTCCGGAATACAGGGAAATCCGCGTCAGGAAAAAGGTACTCAAGCCGTATCGGTTAATGAGGACTTATAAAACATTTAGAGACGCTGGCAAGTGCCTTGTATGGAGTTTGAAGGATATAGCTGAGCGATTCGGAGTTTCTTTACTTGATCTTGTAAGACTGCGAAAAGAAAGGCGAGGGGCGAAAATCTTGAATGCGATGCTTCGAGAAATCGCCCCTTGTTTCGGTCTTTGACATTACCAAAATTCAGGCAGCTCGGGTACTCAAGCCGTATCTTCTACGCCGTGTTTTATACGACGAAGTAACTTACTACGCAGTAACTATATCGTCGTTAAGACACTTGAATCTAAGATATTCGGCATCTGATAAGCGATAGTTTTCGACCACAACTCCAGATTCGAACGTATTTCGAGAAGTTCTTTGTAATTCAGGAGTTCAATCGACTCTATTTCTTCGGATATTGAAACGTCTTTCTCCGGGTGAATGTAGTACATGTAATGGAGTCCGACGTGTACTTTGGAAACATCGACGTAGGGAGTGTAGATAACGCCAGAGAATTCGAGGTTGTGCGGCATGAGATCGATCGAGAGTTCCTCTTTCAATTCTCTTTCGAGGCATGTTATTGCGCAATTGTCTCTGTCGTTCATGTGGCCGCCGAAGCCTATCGACTTTTCGTTTCGAAGGCGTTTTTCGTTGCCTTTCGAGCTTCTCTTGTACGCGAGGAATAAGTATTCGCCGTTTTCCTTCGTGTATATGGTTGCATATGGTATCACTTGCAGGAAGGACGGATTTTCTTCGACGTCTCCTCTTCTTGCGAGTGTTCTGTAAGCGAGTATCGTATCGAAGAGCAAGTTTCGGCTGTCTTCCTCGAAGATGTAGTCTTTCGTCTGAAAAGAGTCGATGAGCTTCATAACCTTTTCCGTCGGAACGACGTAGATCATTTCGTCCATGATAGCCTCCTATGCTATTATTGCGAAATCGCGTGAGAGTGTTGTGAAAAGAGGGCCGTACTTGGTCATTGCCAGTCCTATCTTGCTCTTTCTGGTTCTTGCGAGGAAGGAGTTCAGGCTCCGGCAATTTACTTTCGCGGGCTGGAAATTCGCCGGCAGGTTCTCGACCTTCATCCTGTCGCTAACTTTCACCGTCTTGTCCGCGACGGAATCGAAGTTGAGAAAGCCATATTTGTCGAACCTGAGCATCGTCTGAGTCCTGTGGTTGTTTTCGAATTTCGAAAGCATCGCCGCCGTATCTTTCAGCGACGAATAGTCTAACGTAGCAACCGGTGTATCTTTGACCAGCGAGATATATTCTCCGGAAAGCTCCACGATCCCGCGGTATCTCTCGTCGGGTATCCTTGGAAACATGAAAAGATAACTGGAGCCTGCGAAGAGTGTGTTCCCCTGGAAGGAGTACAACTGGAGTTTCGCGTCTTTCGGAATGAATTCGAGCGCCTTGAAGAAATGGCGGGACGTCGTGTATGGGAATGTAACGACGGTGTTCTCGTCGAACTC
>Ga0067045_1028281_pt1 | contig 37352 bp, 23 predicted proteins | sample TerdegcTABiofilm_FD_59184 | JGI IMG/M metagenome (GOLD analysis project Ga0067045, IMG submission 59184) | Combined Assembly of (Gp0054472, Gp0054536) Wastewater bioreactor microbial communities from Singapore -Terephthalate degrading...
TTATTATTCACATACATATAAGGATGCAGGAGACTGGGGTCTGCAAAATGAAATCTTTTTGCCTTTCCTTTTGCTATCATATCACTGTATAACGGATCAGGTTGTATATACCTCTTTAATATTGTATTATAAAACCGATTAACATTATACCTTCCTGCACTCATCTCTACCTGCCCGGGAGCCCTTATTGGCAGATTAATCTCCTGAGTGTTAATATTCTGATACTCATACCTACTTACCTTATATCCATAACTACTACCACTATAATCCGAACCACAACAAACTTCAAGTGAAACTGAATTCCCATTTACCCAAGGGGACCTAAACCAACATTATTATTCCCACCAGAATCGAATAAATATCTTTATCGAAACAGAAATTACTTCTTCTCTTTCTGAACCTTTATTGCACAATACGGACCACACATTGTGCAGACGTCCTCTTCTTCCTTAGGGAGTGCCTTCTCCCTGAACATCTTTGCCTTTTTCGGGTCAAGGGCAAATCTATACATCTTCTCCCAGTCAAGGGATGCCCTTGCCTTCGACATCTCGATATCCTGCTCTATTGCACCGGGGATTCCCTTTGCAATATCTGCAGCGTGTGCAGCTATTTTTGAAGCAATGACACCCTCCCGCACATCATCCTCATCGGGGAGTTTTAGATGCTCAGCCGGAGTAACATAACATAAAAAGTCAGCTCCGAAATAACCTGCGAGAGCGCCTCCTATGGCAGAGACGATATGGTCATATCCGGGCGCACAATCAGTAACAAGTGGACCCAAAACATAGAATGGGGCATTATGACAGAGCTCTTTCTGAATCCTGATATTCGTCTCGATCTGGTCGAGAGGGACATGCCCGGGCCCCTCAATCATCACCTGAACACCTTTTTCGAGAGCCCGTTGTTGAAGCTCTCCGAGCAGAATGAGTTCATATATCTGCGCCCTGTCTGTTGCATCAGCAATGGCACCGGGCCTGAAACCATCGCCCAGAGACAAGACCACCTCGAATTCAGATGCGATTTTCAGGATATCATCGAATCTCTCGAATAGTGGATTCTCCTTTTTATTATACTTCATCCACTCGACAATTAGTGCGCCTCCGCGGGAGACCACGTCCAAAATCCTCCCCTCTTTCTTCATCTTGTTATAAGTCTCCCTTGTAACCCCGCAGTGAACTGTCATAAAATCTACACCAAGTCTTGCCTGTTCATAGATTACATCGAAGATCTCATCTGCCTCCATCCTGACAAATGACTTCTCCTTCTCATAGGCAGCTGCAGCTACATCATATATAGGTACAGTGCCGAGAGGGAGGTCGACGGCCTCAAGCATTCTCTTCCTTATCTCTTTTATATTCCTGCCGGTAGAAAGGTCCATTACTGCATCCGCACCGGCCTCTTTTGCGACGAATGCCTTGTTTATCTCGACACCGAGGTCTTCGACATCCCTTGAAGAACCGACATTGGCATTGATCTTTGTTCTGAGCCCTTTACCGATTGCAAGCGGTCTGATATTCCTGCGGTTCCTGTTTTTTACTATTACTATCTCGCCTTTCAGAAATCTATCGATGAGAGTATCTCTCCCGATTCTCTCTGACTCAAGAATGCTCTCGATTATCTCTCTCCCCCTGCCCATCCTCACATCATTTAATAAACTCATACAACACTCCTTAAAAAAACCCCTCACAGATTTGCGCTTTTGATATAATTTGTCAAATCAAATTTTCTTTTCATTTAAAAAACATACTGATACCGACTACTATAATAAAGGCTGCAAATATCCTCTTCATCCAGAGGTCTGGCATATTGCCGGCAATAACCGCTCCGATAAATGCCCCGATAAAAAGCCCGAGTCCTATTATAAGTCCGGTCTTTATATCAGCATTGCCATCTTTGTAATACCGGATTACTGCGAGCAGCTGAACCGAAAGAAGTAGCGCTACAAGTGACGTCCCCTGAGCCAGGTGCTGATTGAATTTCAGAATATATACAAGTGCCGGCACAATCAGGAGCGCCCCGCCCCCTCCCATAAGACCTATTATTGTTCCCGATAAAAGACCTACAGTAAGTGATACTAAAACAGCAAACATTTCTGTTCTCTCCTTAAATAGAGCCGCTTAAAGAAAAACAGCCATAAAAAAAGCCCCTTAAAAGGGGCGTTGTAATCAATGGTAGCGGGGACTGGATTTGAACCAGTGACCTTCGGGTTATGAGCCCGACGAGCTACCGGACTGCTCCACCCCGCAACAAGGGAGAATCCTTATTACACATTTAATTTTATATGTCAAGTCACATCTGAAAAAAACTTAATATCCGGAAATATCCCGAAATTTTTCATAAATCTAAAAAAAGATATTCTTACTTAAGGCACTTTCCTTTACATCTCCATACCTAACACCTATCCTTAAAACATAGTTAAATTCAATAAGTTAAAAGCTGTTCCTGAATTTTTATACGAATTTATATAACTTATTATATAACTTACACCATTTGGCTTATTGGAAAACTCAGAACATATAGGCGCTGTTTATTGTCAAAGCGAACATTATGGCTTCGGCTGTTAGGCTACACGTATTGCGAGCGAAGCGCAATGTTCTTGCGCCAATTCTTATCTCTTTTTTAATCGGTGCCTTTTTCATTACACCGAAACCAAAGATGGCAAAGATTGCTAAATATCAATAATTTGCGAGTAGAGAAAAGGCAGTTTGTCTTGACGAAGACGAAATTTTGTTCCGTGATTGTGTCCAGTACGAGCATCAAAATCTACGAGAATAAAACCTTCATCAATTGCCTTAATAAATTTATCAAGCGATAATGAAAAAAGCATTTGGATTTTTTTGTAATGAAAAAATTCAATTTTACCTTCTCGTCTTACGTCAGCCTGAATATAAAAGCAATTATGAAGCTTCGTCCCTGCTTTATGGAAAAGGTCATCAAAACCCCAGTATGGTTGTGGAGAAATTTCGCCCAAACCAGCTCTAGTTTTTACAGATTCAAGCCAAGAACGATGTCTTTCATCTACAAATGAAGCATCAAATGAAACAGTAACTTTTTTTTCATTATAATCAACCACAATTCCGAAACCGCGATCAGTTCGGTTTAATGCATTTATCGTTTGACGGAAACTCATTTCTGTCTTAGGATATTTAAAACCTGCAAGTTTATGTTTCCAGCCATATTTAGGCAAAAGTATGGATGGAACAAAGTTAAAAGCTCGTGGAGAAGGCTCACAATGAAACAAGGTAGTCAAAGAAGTGGTGTCTTCACGTTGACATTTCAATTCCCATTCAGCCGCATTAGGGATTGGAAGATTATTTTCTGCGATTCCGAGTAAATCTTCAAGAGTGTTACCCACGCCACCTGCATTGCCAGGTCGAGCATTTCTAATCCATCCTTTGTTTCTAATTTCTCTAAGAGCGGAAATTAAATCATCTTTTGTCAATATTTTCATTCAATGCCCCTCTTTTCGTTAAATATGTGGAGGCCGCCAAAAATCTAGTAGATATTCAAAAGTAACTCCCATAGTTATATAATTACTAGGCCAACCGAAGATTCCAATATTATTAACTATATTCGTTCGGTCCCAAATTATAATATTTCTTAGTTCATAACCACGCATCCGTAATTCGTTAATAAGTGAAACATGGATAGTGATTCTCTTATTTTCCCACCACATATCCGGAACATTAATAACACAATGACCTTTAGGTTTTAATAGGGGTAAAAGCCCTTCAAATATGTCACCCATATTTTTCGAATAATCTTCAATAGGCATTGTTCCTAAATCTCGCGGATCTTGGGAATATTGTTCAACTTTGTTAAGTTGTTCATTATTTCTATCGCGACGAGACTTATTTTTGCGTTTACGATTTAGTAGATTTGCATAAGGAGGAGATGTCCAGATAAGGGAAATAGACTCTTTTTCAAAGTATAAAGGAATGTTTCTTGCATCATCCTGAATAGCAATTTGAAGAGATTTATTGAACAGATTATTCTCAACATTCAATCGAGATGAGCATATTTCAACATATTTGGACTGCAAATCAAACCCGACAGCATTTCTGTTAAGATCTTTTGCAGCAACTAACGTTGTACCACTACCGACAAATGGGTCCAAGACAATTTCACCTTCATGAGTGAAAAGCTGAATAACCTTTTTACATAAAGAAATGGGAAAAGTAGCTGGATGAACAGATTTGTCACGAATGTCTCGTTTTTCATAATAAAATTGCCATACACCTAATTGTGAACGAATCCATTCTTTTGGAGTCATACAATTAAGCTTTCCATTCTTACATTGGCATGTTCGTAACCCTATAATTGGTAATTTTTTTTGGAAATACTTGTTGTTGGTTGAATAAATTGCAGATGGTATATTATAAGCCAGAGCATCTTCGGCAACATTCTTATCTTTATGATGCTTTCGAGAAGATTTTAATGTCAAATTGTCACTCATTCTTATTACTCCTGTTTAGAAAAAAAACCACCCACAACGAGCAGTTTATTAGTGCTGTTTCTTTTAATCAAAATACCTACAGATTAACTCCTTCCTATCCGTATTGCGTACATACTCTATATTTAGAAAAACATCAAACTATTATTTATAATCATAATCTATCTACTATTCTGATTCGTAAATATAATTTTGTCAATCATAATTGATGCTTTTTAATTGTATATTGATGAGAAAAGCTCCTCTCTCCTTAAGGACAAAATATTACTATCTGACATCTATCTCTTCTTCGAGATAGTTATACAGACTATGTTCTATCCTTATGGTCAGTCTTCCCGAGTCCAAATTCATATTAATAGTGCATTCACCTTTATCATCAGTCTTACATTCAGAGAGATTCCCTTCCTGAATAATTTTGATACTCGCAGATTTTACGGGAAATTTTCTGTCTTCATCAAAGACAGAGAATGAATACTGACCGGAGCCCGCAGAGAAAGGAGTATCTACTTTATAGCCCATTGTTTCAAAATATATAAATGGCAGCCCGCCGATATATTTTACTCCAAGTGAATCCAGAACCGGCACTGTTACATCTGTACCGTCAATCCTGTATTCGAATGAACGGTTTCTGTCCTGAATCTCCATTCCATGGTCGGCAGTAAAAACAAATAATGTCTTTTCAAAGATGCCGGCATTTTTATAGAGTTCGATTATCTTTCCGACCCTGAAATCTGTCTGTTCAAGAACTCTCTTTGTCATATCGGAATGGGGTCCCCAGCCGTGACCGGCACTGTCAGTAGAAGTCAGATTTATCATTACAAGATTCGGCAGCGGGAGTTCACCTTTTTCAAAAAGATATATCATCTGATTGACCGCCGTATTATCTGCCGAGGTAACCTGTTTCAGTTCTTCAATGACAGGGAGCGGCTCATATTTGTATGAAGAAAAATTATAGATCAGGGATTCGAGTGTAGCATAAGTGGCACCCCTCGTGCAGGGCTGATTTACAGAGGCCGAGAACTTCCCGTTCTTATTTGCCTTTGAATCATACTTTCCGAAATTCCTGTGATATGCCTCAAATATCGTCTCTGCTTCTTCCCTGAGATACTGGGCAGGTCCGACACCAAGGTCAATTAAGGTCAGAAGCCTCCCCCTCTCCCGCAGATAATAGAGATTATTAACAATTCCGTGATGTCCGGCATAAAGTCCGGTTCCGATAGTTGTGTGAGACGGGATTGTAACCGAGAAAAAATTGGTTATGTGTCCATACCTGAAAAAGATTCCATTCTCAAGAAGCGACCTGATATTGGGAATATTATAACCGGAATCATTGAGAGCCCTTTTGAGTTCTGTATGCGATAATCCATCTGACACAATAATAATTGCATATTCTGGATTTTCACCATTGAGAATATCTTCTATTACATCACCATCCTGTCTTCTCAAATAATTATCGTCCGAAATCTGATTATACCTGTTGACACCTATAATTTTCGAACCCCCCATTGCCTTGATAATAGTGGGCGCTATATCCGTTACCCTGACCGGATTTTCATAAACAATACCCTTTTTAAATCCCGCACCTGCTATAATCAGCGGAGAACGGGACTGAGTAATATCCAGATGACCGTGTGCACCTATCTCATAGAGTCCGTCACCGTAAGGCATTGGAAGACCAATAATATCTCCTGCGTTCGGGTCGTCGAAGAGTTGTGCAATCCTTTCGTATGCAAATGGATACGAGGTATCTTCCTCCTCGATAAAGGATATTCTCTCATCATTTTCGGAATAACCAGCGCTTGTATATTGAGTCTTTTCGGGGTTGTGTCCGGCAGAAATCTCCTCCGAAAATGTGGCAAGTGCATTATCATCAGTCTTTTCAATCGGATTTGCGCCGGATAAGACTGTGACAGGATATTCGTATCTACCGTTGGAAAATATTCTTTTAAATGATATTGTCCCCCTTCTTGAATAAACAAAATAATCATCTCCCTTTTTTGTTAGTATCAAAGACAACCCTTTTGCACTATAAAGTGCATCCTTTATCCGTTCAAAGACCTGAATTTCATTCCCGTTCAAGCCCTGGTCCCCTCTCCTTTCAAAAGGGATATATGAGTTTATAGATAGGATATATCTCTGCCCATCCTGAATATCAGAAGGTTTCAGAATTCCGAAATAATCACCCCCATTCAATGTGCCGTCCATATTATTATCGATATAGGCCAGAATCCCCTCATTGTAATCAAGCAACAGAGATATCATTTTATCTGTCTGCCATTTTGCTTTAGGCAAAAGCTTCTCTACATCAGGCATAACATCGAACACACCGAAGAAGGACATAATATAAACATCCTGTACCGTGGTGCCGGTTATGAAATTACTTTTTACAGAAACTTTTATCTTCTTCTGATTGCTGACATCTGCATCACTCAGTAATTCATCAGTAATTATAACATCAGCAGGCAAATTTCCTGTATCAGGACCTGTATCCCTGACAGCCCCATCCTCAGAACAACCATAAAGGATTGTGTAAAAAATGAGGAGCGAAAGCAAGAATCTGTCCACTGATAAGCCAAGTCTGTATGTAATATGCATATAATCACCTCTCAGTTTATCAGTTACTACAAAATAATAGCCTATCGGCTATTTCAAATCAACCAATAATTTGAGACGGGCAGGTTAACTGATTATTAACCGAAAGAGTTAATGTATTAAAAACACAGAAAATTCAAAATCAATGATAAAAACAATCAGGGTCCGAAATTTAGCTTTCAGACCCTGATCTCAGGAGGTCGCCCTATGGGTTACAATCTGAGTCTATCTGTTTACACAAACATTGAATCCAAGTTCTGTATCAACACAGATTTTATTAACGCCGCAATTAGCATTAGTATCACATACTTTATAACAATGGGATATATCTTCTCCTTCAACATACAGACACATATTCCCTTTTTGACAATGAGTCATATATTTACATTCCTGACCCTCCCCCTTATCTCCGGAACGTATACAAACACTCTTATCTTTATAATAGTTATAGCACATCTCATCGCTATCTTCACAATCTGAAGAATAGCCAACTTTATTACATAACTTATTACAATAAATATAGTTATTTGGATTCAAAACACAAATGCCATTATTATATTCCGATGTCACACAATAATTGCCCTCTATATCACAATCATTTATCTTGGGTGGAGGACATACCTCCTTTAAATCATCCACGTATTCACTACAAAAAACCGAATCAATCATATACTTAGCCTCTTCATTCTCTTCTTCAGTGCAGTCATCAAGTTTCTTATGCGCACTGTACATACACTCGCTCCCGTCTTCCTTCATACAGCTGCATACCTTGCAGGAATATTTTATAGTAGTACAAATATCAATCAGACATTCATCAAGCTTATCCGCAAGACTGACACAATTCTCATTTTGCAATGCGTTTGCCTCGGTCTCTGGTTTTTCCATAGCACCACAGGACAGATTCACTGCTACAAAAGCCATTAACAATGCCGAAAAAAATACCTTCTTCTTCATCTCTAAACTCCTTTCAAAAAGGTTTATATTTTTTTATCCTCTGCAATTTTTGTTCCATTTTTTTGATTTTCAGAAATCCCGGTTAAAAAACGATTAGAATCCGGAAGGTATTTTTATAGAAAATCGCATCTAAAAAGAGTGCCAGTTACACTTTAATTAGTTGATTTTACTCAATATTTTTAACTTTTTGGGCGTTTGGTGCCAGTTACGGAATATTCATGGAATATTCAAAATATAGAACAGGAGCAACCGGATGATTTGGTATCAGATACATCAGAAGACTCCTTATACGAATCTACAGTTATTACGTTGTCATAAGTTATCACATCTTTACCGCCTGAGGAATCTGTAATTACATCAACTATGATATCTTCACTACCGGTATCAACTACATTGCCTTTATCGAATCCGACATCCTCTATGAAAATAATATCTTCCTGAGCCTCACTGTCTTCAATGCCCTTATCAGGAAGTTCATATCCGGCATCTTCGGTACTGATGCAATAATTAATATCTGTATCCTTCTTGTTCGGATCGGGCAATTCAATATACGACCTGTATGTAGGATTGTGATATAACTTTACTGTCACCGGAACCGGGTTATTCTTTTCACCATAACTGCTGCCATCGTTCGGATTCTTCTCGAACCTCGGGTAGTTTGAAGACGAGACGGTCATCCTGAGTCTGTGCCCTTTGTTCAGAATTATTGAAGTCGACCAGAGGTCAACAACAACTTCTACAATCTCTCCGGAATTTACAAAATCAAGCTTATCCCTCGAATTTCTCGCAGCAATCCGCTGAGCTCCGTCCATTATCAGATACGATTTGCCATCAGGATAAACATCTGAGAGTCTCACCATCAGGTCAGTATCCTTCTGGTCAATCGAGACAAAGAGATGAGCCTTTACCCTTCCTGTAATTTCCATTGGCTCATTAAGGGGCTCCGTTGTAAAAACCAGTACATCTGTCCTATTCTCGATACTACTCTGTTCTTTCGGCCCTGCCGCAATATTTAAGTTATTGCCTCCGATTGTAGGTACGGGACTTGACGGATTATATACATACTGGCTGAAGGAATCTTCAGAAACGGGGCATCTGTCAGATAAACGCCCCTGTGCATCAGGATACATTCTTATACTGGCAGCCGGTACGGGCCAGTCATCAGCAGTGCGCCATTTATTACCCGGGGCTGTATTGTCCTTGACATCTCCCATCGTATAATAGATTACGTTCGGAATCGAATTGATATAGTCAGGGTCAGGTTGAGTTCCCAGATAGTGATTGAGCCAGATTAGGGCAAGAGATATCCACTCCTGAGGAATATCCTTCGCATTGGAAGGGAAGATAAGGTCTCCTATCTTTGTATTCTCAAGGGGAACCCCGCTGTGAATCCACGGACCAATTATTAATTTCTGTTTCCCTTTTGCATTTGGACCACCAGACTTCTGTATACCTACAAACGCATCAATCGTCCCCTGAAGGAAGATATCATACCATCCGCCCCTGTGAATTGCAGGCACATTAATTTTGGAAAAGGAATCCTTTACATCGACGACATCCCAGTACGAGTCATAAAGAATGTGAGATTTCATTTCATCCAGAACCCAGCTCTCCTTAATAGCATTCAGCCAGCCTTCCACATCTGACTTTCTGAAACAACCTCCCTGAAAGGCAATATCGGAGTATAAATCGGGTGTTGCAATCTCTATAACCATAGCAGATAAATCAATCCCTGTTGATGCAAGCATATACTGGGTAATTCCCAGAGCAGAACCTCCGTAGGTCGCAACCTTCCCATCGGACCAGTTCTGGTTTCTAATCCAGTTAATTGTATCAACTCCGTCCTGAAGGTCTCCCGCCCCGTCACACCTAAAAAAGCAGAATTTCCCCTCAGAGGCATATCTCCCGCGCATATCCTGAACTACAACTGCAATGGTATACGACTGACTGAAATAATTTCCCAGATCTTTCATATCGTTCTTATTATATGGAGTTCTGACAAGCAGTGTGGGCAGTTTACCGGAAAAATCCGATGGCAGATACAGATCTGTTGCAAGCTTTACTCCATCTCTCATCTCCACCATATGGGTCTCGAGTATTTGTGAATAAAGATTTTCTGAAGACCAAAAGAGAATAAAAAGACTAACAAAAAGGAACAGAATGAATCGGTTTTTAATCATCTTACCTCCCCTTGTTCGGGATACAATATCATACATTATTACATTAAGTGCATCAAGCAGTAAATCAACGCTTGTTGTTCCAAAGATGATACAACATTGATAAATGATAGTTCGATTACAACTGATAACATAATCACAGCAACAGATACAAATGATATATAATTTCCCGGATTCAGGTCAGAATTTAAGAGATATTCTCTCTTATGACTTAGGGACAGAGGGAAGTAAGGATGGTTCCAGTGGTGGTTCCTATATTTTGTTGTTTTCAGATTGACACCGAATTAGCTGTTTCCTACCCCTAATTTTTTCCGGCACCTTTACAACTGTACAACTGATAATTTTGTTTGTTTGGATAAGTATGATACGAAATTGCAAAGTTGTTTTATTAATTATTTAGCACCAAAATGGTTTTGAACAGGTAGTTCTTTTACCGGCAGAAAAGTATTTATTACGGGTATATATCTACAGAAATTCCGTTCCAACCTATTGCACCGCCACTCCATCCGCCGGTCCCGCCGGCTCCCCTTGTAAAAGTGACAGAATTAAGTGTTACGTTCGATGAACCGTATTTCATAATACAGACAGATGGTCCGCCTCCGCCACCTCCGCCGTATCCGCCGCTTCCGCCCTTTCCGCCTGCCCCGCCATCAGCCCCCATAGAACCATCGTCCTGCTCTCCGCCACCCCCGTAATAACCGCCTGCCCCGCCGGCTCCACCTGTGCTGCCCCAGCCTCCCACACCACCGCTTCCGCCGTTTCCGCCGTTTTTTGTAACTATATTCGAATAACTTATCGTTATTGTCGATGCCGAGAGATAGATACCGACTGATGCACCACCCCCCCCTCCGCCTGCACCTCCCGTTCCTGCACAGCCACCCGCACCGCCACCTCCACCGGAACTTCCGTAGCTATCACAATCAACCGTCCCTCCGCCGCCACCGCCACCACCTCCTCCTCCCGCACCATTTACACCATTACCTCCGTTACCTCCTGAATTGGTAGCCGAATATCCTGTTGCGGTCAGCGTACCTAAAGATGTCCCTGATGTGCCGTTCGAACCATCCGGGCCGTCGGCCCCTTTCTGACCATACTGATTGGATAAAGGAGTCTGATTTCCCCTGCAACAGGGACCACCAGCACCTCCGGCCCCTCCTGTACCATAAGGACCAGTACCGTTTGCCCCCCAGTAACCATAACTGCTGTCGTGCCCGGCATCTCCTCCTTTTCCTCCGTGCATACCGCAGACACTTATTCCACCTGCCCCTCCGACAGGTCTCGAACAGGTACTGCACAGACCGCTCGAGTCCTCACAGCCCGGCTGACCACCGAGTCCGTTCATATTTGACGGATTATTGGACGGCCCCGGTGTACCGTTTGCCCCGTTTGCGCCATCTCCACCCTTCCCGCCTCTGATTGTACACCTGTTTATGTAGATGTTGGAAGAGTTCTGAATGAACATACCATAAGAGCTTGCTCCGGCAGTTGTTGCATCGGCGGAATATATATTGATTCTGTCGATATCAGTGCGGATTGTTATATTCGTTGCCATTATTCCGGATGTATTCGGATAGACATTTACGATATAGGAATTAGACCTCTTCCAGCCATTTGCCTTCGAATACCCTCCGAAGATGGAAACTCCGGCTGAGAGATTGAATGTCTCATTATAATTTCCTTCGGAGACAATGAGATATCTCGGAGGACTGTAGCCCGATGCAAGCTGAATCCCTCTGGTAATGGTCTTTACAGGGGAACTCATACTCCCGCTATTTGAATCCGAACCGGTAGAGGTATCGACAAATATCGCCTTGTTCTTATCTCCGTCTACACCATCGCAGTTGGAATCGACAAAACTGTCGTCGGGAACATCATCCGTTACCAGAAGTTCACACCCGTCATTCCAGTCCCCGTTGCAGTTCAGATATCCGCTGATACACTGGCAGTTACCGTTTACACATTGTGCATTCTGCCCGCACCGTTTATTACATACACCGCAATTATTTAAATCGTTTGACAGATTGGCTTCACACCCGTTTGATATATATCCGTCACAGTTCCCGTAAGGCGAATTACAATTGTTTATAACACACTGCCCGTAATTACACGTTGCAGAACTCACCTGCGAAAGGTTATAGCAATTGGTATTACAGTCACCGCAATGATACGGATCATTCGATATATTTATCTCGCAGCCGTCCGACCATAAACCGTTGCAGTTATAGTAATTCGTATTGCAAAAACAGGTTCCGCTTGTACAATAGGCATTCTGATTACACTTATTGCCGCAGGTCCCGCAATTGACGGAATCGGTATTGAGGTTGACTTCACAGCCATTGTTCTGAACGCCGTCACAGTTGCCGTAATTCCATTTACACACCCCGACATTACATACTCCTACATTACAGATATGTGATGTGACATTTGGAAGATTACATACATTTCCGCAGCCATTGCAGTTGAAGGGGTCGCTGTATTTATTTACCTCACATCCGTCTCTCCAGTCATCATTACAATTGAGATAACCCGTATTGCACTGACAGAGACCGTTTATACACTGGGCATTCTGATTACATTTATTATTACAGGAACCGCAGTTGCTGGCATCATTACTAAGGTTCTTCTCACAGCCATTGGAATCCAGAAGATCACAGTTGCCGTAATTTACCTTACATTTGACAATCCTGCATTCACCAGAATTGCAGATAACTTCATCTGTATTCGGAAGTTCACATTTCTGCTTACATTTCCCGCAATTGTTGGTATCGATATTTATGTTTATCTCACATCCGTCCGACCAGAGTTCGTTGCAGTTTGCGTAGGGAGAAATACAGAGACAGGTACCATTTGAACAATAGGCGTTCTGATTACAATTAGTAATATTCTGACAGGATGTACCGCAACTCTGATTACTGTTCAGATTAATTTCACAACCATCATCCCATTTGGTATTGCAGTTTGCATATCCGGTGATGCACTGGCATTCGCCGTTTTTACAGGTGGCATTCTGGTTGCATTTGTTCTTACACCCGCCGCAATTGTTACTGTCGTTTCTTATATCTGCCTCGCAGCCATTTGTGATAATTCCATCACAGTCCATAAAACCGAGAGTACAGGTTACAATCTTGCACTCGCCGTTTTCACACTTATTCAGAAATGTGTTGTCGGTAGCACATTTTTTGAAACATTCCCCGCAATTATTCAGGTCATTCATAATATTTATCTCGCAACCGGTATTTATACTCTGGTCACAGTCCTTAAAGCCGCTCAGGCAAATACACTTTCCGTCGTTGCAGAGAGAATTGTCGCCGCAGTTATTGTTACACGAACCACAGGTTAAGGCCGAATTCTTCAGGTCTGCCTCACAGCCGTCAGAGATATCGCTATTGCAATCATAAAAATCACCGGTACATTTCTCTATTGTACAGATTTTGTTTATACAATTCCCGGTCGCATTTGCCGGATTACAGAGTCTTTTGCAACCTCCGCAATGCTCGATACTCGAGGTAATATCTGTCTCACATCCGTCGAGCGGGTCCTTATTGCAATCCATATGGTCCGGGTCGCAGTTCGAACCTTCACCTGAAATTTTAATTACCACAAGCGGATTCTCTCTATCCGATGATTTAATTTCTATCGAACCACTCCTGCTGCCAATACCGGAAGGTCTGAAGCTGACATAAAATACAATATACTCGGATGAATTGAGAAAATAAGGAAAGCTCTGAGGGAGCCCCGTAAGTGAGAAGTCTGGTGAACTGCCGCTCGAAAGGTCTATGCCGTAAAGAGACATTTTACCGTAACCTATATTTGTAACCTTAACAATATAAGGTGAGGCATCGGTATTCACCGCTACACCGCCGAAATCAACGGATGTGGGTTCAACCTTAATTTCAGTATCTACACCTTTTGCGCTGATACCAAATGAGACCTGAGGATTCTCCGAATCATTCGAATAGACAATCATTGTATCATTTACATTTCCTACAAACAGAGGTGAAAAATCAACTTCTACACTGATACACTGCCCGTATTTAAGCACCCCTTCAGGATTTTCCGGAATTAGTGAAAAGTTTTTATTTACAAGACCGGATTTCTTATCTATCTCGAGGTTCCCGCCTCCGGCATTGCATATCCTGAAGAATCTCTTCTCCGTATTCCCTCTCTCAACTTCACCGAAATCGACCCCTGAGGAGAGAATGTCCACTCCGCTCAGGTCAACAACAGATACTCTTGGCGGGACGTATCCGGCTTTTGCGTTCAGATTAACACTCAGCAAACCATCCTCTGATTTGTCCCCGTCATTATTTATGTCTAAGTCGTTAAACTTTAATGTTACACCATATCTGTCATCTGCCGCTTCATTCTGTGCATCATACTCCACAACGAGGTGTATGTATTCACCACCCGAGAGATAATAAGGGGTGTTAATCTCATTGCCACTAATGGGGTCCGAGAGAAAAGACGAAAACCTGTTTTTGTTTCTGTCACTGAGATTCATCGGGTCTTTCGAAAAATTCTTCACAAGCAATATTCCATACTCTGCATTATTGAGAATTCTGAATATCTGAACCTTCTTCTCACCAACAGGAATATTGCCGAGATTAAGGGCAATCTCATTTGTCTCTCCCTGAGACGGGAATACAATCTCCTTGTTTTCACTGTTCAGATAGACCACCAGCAGGTCGGCCTCGTCTTTATATGAGTTAAACAGTCTGATTCTGAGTAGCGGCATATTCTCATCATCAGAACTGACAAGCAGATATCCGGTATCGGCATCAGCATCATCCTGAATACATTTTACAACTATCTCGAATGACCCGGACGGCTCTATTACAGTATTGCTTACATAGTCTGTCCTGAACGAAAACACATCCTTGTTTTCACCCTGTTCAATCTGTACTGAAAACACCTTGAGACCTGTATCTCCGGTATTTCTTATAATAACACTCTTCTCTGCCTTTTCGCCGTATTTTAATGCACCGAAATCCACCTGTTCGGGTTCTGCCTTTATCTTAGGCTGACCTGACATATTGTCGGTGTATTCCCCGTCAGCAGAAATAATGTCATCCAGAACATCTCCCGTTAAAGCATCGGCAACAGCGACACACTTGCTGTTAATACACTCTTCACCCGGATTGCAGTCTTCGTTTACTCTGCAAAACTTCTCTTTCTTCTTTACACATCTGTGATTTATGCACTCCTCATCTTTTTCACACTGGGCAGTATTCTTACAGTACCTGAAAGTATCCGTAATCTCATCGTCTCCGCCTATTGAACCAACCGGACTGTCTCCGCAAAATGAGAGTATATAAGACAGAACACCAACCCCCAGTATTATAGAGAGAGTTTTCAGACAGACTTTCATAAATTTTCCTCCGGAACTAACCTTTTAAAATATATCATAAACTAAGTTAAAAATAAAGAAGCCAAAATTTTTCAATATTGTCGTCTGAAAACCGAACCGGTATTTACAGGCAGAGGTCAAAGAGCAGGTTACTTATTATCATCTCGGGGGGAAGCGCCGAAGTTCGGAGCATCAGGTCGAACCTTGACATAAACTGCATTGATTTTATAAGTTTGTTCCTGTCGAAATTTCTGGCCTGCGGTACGAATTCCGATTCGACGATTTTATAGGGAATTCCGAGTCTCTCGGAGATTGCCGATATACTGCTCTGTTTTTCGAGGAGAGATTTTGTCAGATAGAGCTGTTCGAGCATTCTCATCACCGGCTGGACGAGCTGTATGAGATTCTCCCTCGAATTTCCGGATATATCGAGAATTCTCAGTGCCTCATCTATCCTCTTCCCGGCTATCGCATTGGTAAAGTCATATACGGTAAAACCCCTGAAATTGAACACAAAACTCTTTATATCCTGAAGAGTAATCTTCTTCTTCGAGGGGTCGTACATCACAAGCTGTGAGAGGATATTGAAAATAACATCCTGCTGATTCCCGAGTTCCTGTACAAGATACAAAAAGGCATCCTGTTCAATGACTATGCCGGATTTCCCGAGAAAATTCTGCACCTTCTTCATCAGCTCGGAATTTGCAAGCACATCGAATCTGTATATTGCCTTTCTCTTTCTGAGTTCTTTGACGAATTCGGTTGCACTCTTGCCTCTTACAGAGAGTTCGTCCTGATAATACACCAGAATCAGAAGTGTACCCTTAAACTGGTCATATTTTATTATCTTACTCAGGTCAGAATAATCCTCTTCCCTGAGTTTCTCCGCCTCCCTTGCCAGAATCAGTTTATTTCCTCCCATAAAGGAAGGTGTAACGAAGCTTCTGTAGAGTTTTACGCCGCTCTCCTCTTCACAATAGAAAACCTCGTAATTGAACTCACTGGATTTTTCCCCCAAAAGTGCTTTCTTTATATAATCTATCGCATTTTCGATGCGCATCTTCTCAGCACCAAAGAAAGCCATTACCGGTTTATATTCCTTCTTCTTTATCTCCTCCAGAAGTTTCTCGGGAGAAGAAAAATCATCGGATACCTTTCTTGATAGTCTCTTATATTCCTTGAATGCCAAGGGTCAGCTCCCTGATAAATCTGTCCGAAATTGTATTAAACACCTTAATAATTGCAAGCCTTTTATTGGACTCTGTGGTTGCAGGAGAGTCTGCCGAAAAATAGTAGCTGCTCTCCGTAATACTGAATAACCGCTTTTTTGATGAATCAGAGAGACTCACAAATTCAAATCCGACCGAGACCCTGCACTCATATTCATATGAATAGGCAACATTTATCCCCTGACGGTATGAGAGAGGAATAAACTGTATGCTGTTAATATTTGCGTTTATCTCATACTCTGCATCTTCTGATTCGGTCTTTATCTTTATCCCGTTTGACAAAAACCTCTTATGCAGAACTTTTATGAGTTCCAGTTCGGCACCATATTCCGGAGTAAGATTTTTAACCTTATTAAGTTTGATTGAATACCCTTTTAATCTCTCCTGCACCGACAAAACCTTATAACCGCAGGAGAAAAGGATAACAACAAACAGAAACAGTTGAAAATAGGAAGTAATTCTCATTATCAGCAATAAGGATTTTACCAAACTACTTCACCACTATATTGATTAATTTATCTTTAACATAGATTATTTTTACAATACTCTTCCCGTCAATAAACTTTGCTGCCTTTTCGTCTTTTAGCGCCAGTTCCTTTACAACGGATTCATCTGAGCCTCTCGGGACTTCGATCTGCGAGCGGAGTTTCCCGTTTACCTGAATCACGACCGTTACAGTATCATCAATCGTGTACTTTTCATCATAAGACGGAAACGGGATTCTCGAGATATCCTCATCGGTAAATATCCGAGAGAAGAGTTCCGATGCGAGATGCGGGGCAAACGGATAGAGCATTAAAAGATTACTCCTTATCAAAAACGAGAGTAACGGAAGCTGTGTATCCTTTCTTACATTCAAATCCCACTTAAAGGCCGAGACTGAGTTATACATCTCCATCATTGCAGCTATTGCCGTATTGAACTGCCATTTCTGCTCTACATCTGTCAGGACCTTCTTTATGGTCTTGTGAACGAGTCTGAATATCCTTGCCTCCTCCTGGTCAAATTCCGGATAATCAGTATTCCTGTAAGCCTCTTTCAGACTGCCAAAATGTTTTTCGAAAGAGGTTATGAAATTGTAGATTCTGTTCAAAAACCTGAACGAACCCTCAATCCCCTGATCGCTCCACTCGAGGTCCTTTTCGGGCGGCGCGGCAAAGAGAGAGAAAAGCCTTGCAGAGTCTGCTCCGTATCTGGCAATCATATCATCCGGTGAGACCACATTCCCCTTTGACTTACTCATCTTAAAGCCGTCTTTATAGACTATCCCCTGAGTCAGCAGCCTTGTAGCAGGTTCATCTATCGACAGAAGGCCGATATCCCTCATCGCTTTGGTAAAGAATCTGAAATACAAAAGATGCAGAACGGCATGTTCGGGCCCGCCGATATAGATATCGACCGGAAGCCAGTAATCCGCCCATTCCTTTTCGAACGGAACTTTATCATTATCAGGTGAGAGATAACGGGCGAAATACCAACTTGAATCCACAAATGTATCCATAGTCTCAACTTCTCTTCTGGCACTGCCCCCGCACTTCGGACACTTTGTATTCACAAAGTCCTGAACTCTCGAAAGCGGGGCCTCGTCCTTCCCTGTCAGAGTAATATTTTCGGGTAGCACAACCGGAAGTTCCTCATACGGCACAGGGACTTCACCGCATTTTTCACAGTAAATCACAGGAATCGGTGTCCCCCAGTATCTCTGCCTCGAGAATCCCCAGTCTCTTAAATGATATGTAACGGCTTTCGAGCCCTCTCCTCTCTTTTCCAGATACTCGGCAAGTTTTACCTTCCCCTCCTCACTCGTGAGACCGGAAAACTCACCCGAGTTTATCATTATGCCATAATCCTCAAATGCCTTTTCGAGTTTATCACCCTCGGGAATATCCCCGTCTTTCGGTTTTATAACCGTCTTTATAGGGAGTCCGTATTTCTTCGCAAAGAGAAAATCCCTCTGGTCGTGTGCAGGCACGCTCATTACTGCACCGGTCCCGTAATCAGGCAGGACAAAGTTTGCAATATAGACGGGTATCTGACGCTTGGTAAAGGGATTTATCGCATAGGCACCCGTAAAGACCCCTTCCTTTTCGCTGTTGACGTTTGTCCTCTCTATCTTATCGGTCCTCTTCATCCTCTCGACAAAATCGTTTACCTCTTTTCTTTTGTCCTCCCTCACAATTCTATCCACAACCGGATGTTCAGGGGCAACAACTATATAGGTTGCACCGAAAATTGTATCTATTCTTGTCGTAAAGACCCTTATTTTTTCCCTTTTACCCTCTTTTTTCATCTGAACACCGGCCGGTCTCGAGCACTCAGAACATTCAACACCTTCCGCAATTTCAAAATCGATAAAGGCCCCCTCTGATTTGCCTATCCAGTTCCGCTGCATCGTGGTAATTCTCTCGGGCCAGCCCTGAAGTTTCTCAAGGTCCTGCAAAAGTTCTTCGGCATACTTCGTAATCCTGAATGCCCATTCCATTACCTCCTTCTGGGTAACTACCGAATCACACCTCCAGCATTTCTGCTCGATTACCTGCTCATTTGCAAGGACAGTCTTACAGGATGGACAGTAATTGACCAGAGATTTCTTCTTATATACAAGGCCCTTCTCGTAGAATTTCAGAAAAAGATACTGATTCCATTTGTAATATTCGGGTTTGTAGGTAGCAATCTCCCTTTCCCAGTCATAGGAAAGACCGAGCATCTTCATCTGTCTTTTGACATTCTCGATATTCTTGGGAGTCCTGACCTGCGGCATAATCCCTTCCTTGATGGCTGCATTCTCTGCCGGAAGTCCCAGTGAATCCCAACCCATAGGGTGAAGGACATTGTATCCGCGCATTCTGTAAAATCTGGCAAGAAGGTCGCCTATGACATAACACCTCACGTGCCCCATATGCAGATTACCGGAAGGATACGGAAACATCTCGAGAACATACATCTTTTTCAGGCTCTTGTCATTCTTTGCCCTGAAAGAGGATTTTTCCTCCCATATTTTCTGCCATTTTTTCTCTATCTCCTGTGCTCTGTATTCGGTCTCCATAAATTCTCCTTGATAATCAAAGTATATTACCGCTCAAAAACTGCCATTTATTAACACCAAAAACAACTTATTTCAACCCAATCTTGTATCAAAGAGAAACCCATAAAAACCCATAAAATAAATCACGCTGAAGAAATTACTTCCACCTGAAAAGATTTATCAGGCACCGTTTGACAAATAATAAAATAAAATATACAAGATTACCGCATTTTTCCCAAAAGACCGGATTCAGGAGGAGTCTATGTTTTCTGATTCAATCAAAAGAGAAAAATTTATGAGATCCGAAATATTACTGCCGAAAAATTACAAAAATCTGCTGAACATAGAGGAGACAGAGGAGGCAATCAAGTACATTAAGGATACCTTCCAGAAAGAATTCTCAAAAGCACTAGGACTTAAGAGGGTTTCGGCTCCGCCTTTTGTACTCAGAAAGACAGGACTGAATGATTACTTAAACGGGATAGAAATGCCCGTCTCGTTCAGGGCAAAGGCATTAGGTCAGACAGTTGAGGTAGTCCAGTCGCTTGCAAAATGGAAGAGGAACGCGCTCTATGAATATGGTTTTGGTCTTTATGAGGGGCTCTATACTGATATGAATGCCATAAGACCGGATGAGTATCTGGATAATCTTCACTCGATATATGTCGACCAGTGGGACTGGGAGAAGATAATCAGGGACAGCGACAGGAACTTGGATTTTCTCAGAAAGACGGTAAGAAGCATATACAGGGCCATAAAAAATGTTGAGAATATGGTAATTAAAAAGTTCAATAAAATATCAACCCCCGTTCTGCCGGATGATATTCACTTTATCCACTCCGAGGAATTATTTGATATGTATCCCAGACTCTCTCCCAAAGAGAGAGAGTACAGAATTGTAAAGGAGAAAAAGGCGGTATTTATTATCGGCATAGGGGCAAAACTTCCTGACGGTAAAGCCCATGACGGACGTGCCGCCGATTACGATGACTGGTCAACACCAACAACTGCAAATACACGTGGTCTGAACGGAGATATTCTCGTTTACTATCCTCTTCTGGATATCGCCTTCGAACTATCCTCGATGGGGATAAGGGTTAACAGGGATTCTCTGATTCTTCAGCTACGCGAGAAGAAGGAATCAGGCAAGCTGAGACTGCCTTATCATCAGAATATCATAAACGGGAAGCTGCCGCAGACAATAGGAGGCGGTATTGGTCAGTCGAGACTATGTATGTTCTATCTCAGAAAGGCACACATAGGTGAAGTTCAGTCTTCCGTCTGGCCCGATGAGATGAAGAGGATTGCCGGAAAGCACGGAATTTTGCTTTTATGAAGGTTGTTCTTTGTTCTACTTTAATAATACTTTTTATATCCTTCTCTCCAGTTTTATTTGGAGAAGAAAATTATGAAAGTTTTGCATTGCCTAAATTTTATGCCGGTGGTAACCCTTATAGTTATCTGAAGTCCCCATCCAAAAAACTTCTGTCAAAAGAAATAAAATGCGACGGTTTTATAAAACCCTTTTTTGGTATAAGAACCAGTAAAGAATATGTGTTTTCACCTACAAAGGCAGCAACAGAGGGTCTGGTAGCTGTGTTGAATAAAAATATGGAGACCGCCAGGTATTGTGCAAATAGTCTTCTACAAAGAGCTAAATTTAAAAATAATTACCTTATATTCCCGTTCGAATTTGACTATGTCCCATATATGCCTGTCAATCTGAGAAAGGGGTGGATATCCGGTATATCACAGGGATTATCGCTGGGATTATTTGCCCATCTCTATATAAAGACAAAAGATAAAAAGTACATTAAACTCGCAGAGAAGATATTCAATTCATACAGAATCCCAATTGAGAAGGGAGGATTTGTCAGATACTATAAAGACTCCGTATTTTTTGAAGAGTATCCTACCAAAGATTTTAACGGTGTTTTTAATGGGTCGGCTGTAGCTGCACTGGCTCTATGGGATTATTATCAGATTTCAAAGAATGAAGAGGTTCTTAATTTATTTAGAAAATATATCAAATGGCTTGAAAATAATATTTCTAAATACGAAAAAGTTGATGATAAGACTGGCGTTGTATTTAGTTATTACAATTTAGTTATTAGAAGACCTGAGATTCTGTTCAGATTCTCTGGTGATGCGGAGGCATTGATAGAGGAAATCGGGCTCTATGGCAGGGATGAAAAAGGAGAAAGTCATAAATATATACTCAAATTAGGTTCCAAAAGTGATGATGACCCGGAAGAAAATATCTATATTTGGGCAGACAAGGAATATACAAACTGGTCAGAAAGAACAAATAATGGAAGAATAATTAATAAAAAGAAGGGGATTTATAATCACTCGCCGTTTTATGCATATCTCAATCAGGGTCTTACAGAGTTAAAAATCGAAGTGAAATATAAGAAGCTGTCGGAAAAGGATTTACAACTGCAGATTTATGACGGAAAGGAGTATCATCTGCTCGGTTATCTGAACGGAAAATCAGATAAAAGAGATATTCAGAGGTTCAAGATCGGGAGAAAACTGACAGATGTTATTGTATCAAATCTTCCAAAAGAGCCCGTTGTTGAATATAAATATCTGGACGATAATTACCTGCTTCTCAAAATTCTGGCTAACATTTCTGGTTCTGCGGTACTTTTGAATTATGCAGTGAGGTGGAAGGAGTCGGTGAATTTTGTAAATAGTGAGTTTTATAATTACTACCCGCCTGAGATTACAGAGAAATCAGAAAAGATATATAATCTGGGAAAAGAATGTAAATTCGGAGTATATGGAAACAGTTTGATTAAATATGATGGAGTGTATTATCTTTTTTACAATTGTGGAATTGAAGAAGGCGAGAGCAGGATATCCCTTTTATCAGGAAAGAGCATCAGCAATCTGAAGAATGCCGGATGGATTTTTAACGAAGACATTATAAAAAACAATAAGCTCAACAAAATTAATTTCAGTATAGTTAACATTGACAATCTGACAGATAAAACTTTATTCAACCTGTTCTTTATAAAAGATTCCTCATTGCTCTTTTCTTCTACCTATGACATCTGGAGATGGGAGAACCTGACTAAACTTACTGATATTGAGACTGATTCAATAGTCCCATTATCATCTGATCAAAATAATTTTAGTTTTTTATACATAGATTCAGGCAACAGAAACAAAATAAAACTCAGGAGTAACAAATCAGGCATTAAACCCGTTGAAATCATAACCGAAAAGCCATATAACAGATTTACAGATATAGCCTATGGAAATTTCGAAGGTAAGAATGTAATAGTCGCAAGATTAAACCTTCCAAACAGAAATGACATCAATTTATATATAGAATGTAAAAAAGAGAGGTTTTCAGGCGGGAAGATAAATCCGATTATAATTGAAAAGGACTTCCTTGATAAAGAAGATACAATAATGAGAAATTTATCTATATATTCTGAAGAAGGGGATTATTATCTGATTTATACAGGTTATTCACCCAAAAATGATTCCCCTTCCGGCATTTATAATGCAACGATCAACAAAAACCTGCTTAGAAAATTAATCAAAGAAGAATGCAATGAATAAAATTTAGCTCTTCTCTTAAAACCGGAAATTAACTATTTGCTGAATTTTACGAATCTGTCATCGCAGAGGTGAAGGGGTACTTTCGCTCTATCTTTCCATTTTTTATCAAAGTAGTTCTCATCGGCGTATGCGGTCAGGACTCTTCCGATGAAGATATATGATTCTCCGGCCTCTACCTTCTTTAAAAGTCTGCATTCGAGATGGGCTATACATTTATCTATTACAGGTGATTTAACCATTCTGCCCCTTTTCACCTTAAGACCCATCTTCTGGAGTTTATCCATTCTCCTTCCGGAGAGTGTCCCCGCCATCATAACCTCTTTTATCATCGAAAAATCAGGTATGTTAATTACAAATTCCTTCGAATCGTTGATTAGTTCAGAGGTAAACCACTCCTTCACAATACAGACAAGGACAAGGGGCGGATTGACAGAGACCGGGGTCATCCACGCACAGGCCATTACATTCTCTTTCCCCTTCTTCGACCTGCTGGTAACGAGTGCTACTATCTTTGGGTGTAAAAGTTTATATGTGTGCTTACCGCTTACCTTTCTCTTCATCAAAACCTCCGAAAGCGCCTCACAAAGACCAATCTTATATCAACTTTTCAATTAGTCAAAAAAATGGCTTTTATTTATCCCCGCGCTTTAATTCCTCTTTGATTTTCTTCAGTTTTTCATCGGTCTTTCTGAAAAATTCATCTTTTGGAAACTCCTTCAATGCCTTTTTGAGGAGTTCCTCTGCCTCCTTTATATTCGCATCTTTCAGAAGCTTTGTCAGTTTGTTTTTGTACAACTCATAGTCCGTCTTCTCCTGACCGGGTACTTTTCTGACCTTATATCTTGACCCCTCCTTACTTACAATTCTCTCTTTTATTTCGTCTGGAAATCCGATATTTACCGGTTTGAAATTCTCGTCCTTCGAAATTCCGTCCACATACTTTACCATCAGTTCTCCGAACAGATTCTTATAGGCTGAGACTACCTTTGTCGTAACCTTCTTCGAATATTCCGTGAGAAACTCTATCGCGTCGTATTCGGACCTCTTGTGAAGTTCCAGAGCCTTCTTTTCAACAAGTCCCTGCTCTGACAAGAATTCTCCCTCAATCTGGCTTTGAAGTGACTTTACATCTTTGTACGTATAACTGTATCTCGGATAAACGAAGTTAGAGACAGCATTTACAGCCCAGAAAGCAGATTCCCAGCTGAACCTGCCGATAGAACCTGCCTCCTTCGAAAATTCATAGGGGACTTCCCTTGCAGAACAGTAAACCGGCACATAGGTTGTAAAGAAGGTGTCATCCACACCAAACCATAATACACCTCCAATCTCATCCGGCAGATTTGACCTTGATTGTGAAACAAATGAAAAACCTGTCTGATATGTCGAGATGGGTCTTTCATTGAAATACTCTGTATCCCTGTATTCCCAGAAGAGAGGTCTTGGCCTGTAAGGTGATTTATAAATCCCTGCACCTGTATCCTGTGAAATATCCAGTTCTGTCCCTTCATAGTGGTCCCGCATAAGTTCAAATACGTCCTTTAGTGAAAGTTTCTTTGCTGGCTTAATATATAGCGGCATCCTCTCAGTAGTCTTTCCCTGAATATAGGTAATGTATTTATTCATATCCTTGTTTACTCTTTGAAAGATTGACCAGACCCTAGCATCAGCCACTCTAATCTTCTTAAATGTAAGCGGGTCGTAAGCATCCGCAAATGAGAAATCCTCGTCCTTGCCATTAAAATATCCCATCTTTTTTGCAAAACTCAGAACATCCTGAGACAATCTTACATTCTCTTTATCACCAAACGGTATTTTTGTAATCCTTGCCTGATTGGCGTGTGCACTTATATATCCGTCCGGTATTCTAATTGCTGCCCATACAGCCCCCTTCTCTTCTCCCTTACCGACCATCTCCATAATCCAGACCTCATTTTTATCGGCAATTGAAAATGACTCCCCTTTGCTCGAATAACCATATTCTTCGACAAGTTTTATCATAACCTCAATTGCCTCACGGGCGCTTTTTGCCCTCTGAAGTGCCAGATACATCAATGAGCCGTAATCAATTCCCTTCTCTGACTTTAATTCGTCTCTCCCTCCAAAAGTAGTCTCGGCTATTACAACCTGATATTCGTTAATATTCCCGATTACATTGTATGTCCTCCCGGCCTCTTTTATATCCAGAAGATACTTACCGCTATCCCAGTCAAATATCTTTCTCATTGTGCCGGACGGATAAACTGCCGGCGGATAATGATAGAGATACCCGTAGAGTTCGAATGAGTCTGCAGAATAAGTAACCATTACCGAACCATCTTCTGATGCACCTTTTGTTATAAGGATATTGGTACAGGGGTAGAGGTTTAGGGATGATAATATAATCGTTAGAAATGTGATTACCGGAAGTCTGAACATATATACCTCCTCTGAAAGATTTTCTGAGAATACCAATTTCCTTTTATGCGTCAAGGATATTCATTACAGAGATACTACAAATGTGAGTCCACGGTCCACAGTCCATAGTCCACAGAAAATTCAGTGCCAAAGTGCTGAAGGCTAAAGAGCTGAAGTTTTGATAAAATATCTTTTAAGGATTTTTGAAAAATTTTGGGATATTTTACAGTCTTATTTTCACGACATTAAATGCAACTGATTTTATCTTCTGGCATTATTTCGATAAACCAAGGCCCACCAAATTTTATGGAAAAGTCTGATAATTGCTGATAAATTAGTCTTATGATTTTTTTAAAAAATTTTAAGGAGCAAATGTATGAAGAGAATGCTTTTTGCCGGTTTATTTGTCCTGTCAGCCTTTTCCTTTCTATTTGCCTGCAGCGAGAGGGCAGAATCGGGTTTGGATGCGGGTTATGATGATACTCAGATACTAAATGATACAATTGCACAGGATATATATGAACCTGATGCAGGGTCCGATATCGATTCAGGACTTCCGAAGAAACTCCCGTTTAAAATAGAACGTGAGAATGAAGGTGAACCGCTCACTGACGAAGAGATTACAGCCTTCACAAAGAAACTGATGAATTTTTACAAGACGGTTGAATTCGGCAAGTGGGTAAACAGGATTAGTCACGGTGTCCACAAATCAACAGGATATCCCGACTATATGATCTGGTGGCACGATGTGGACCCGATTAAGAAGGGAGACACGGTTGTATGGCATCACTCTACCCGCGGAGGGGCTCACAATCCCGCGATACCTACTTCAAAAGTCCTTGGTCAGATGATCGCAGGATATCTTCTGACCGGCGATGAAGATATGAGGTATATCGCAGAACAATATATGAAGGGAGTCATCGCATGGATGAAGGGAATGGTCTTCGATGAGAATGACCCTTACCAGTTCGTTATGGCACGCAATATCATTACATTTAATCACAGTTATTTTATTGAAGGCAACAAGAAGAAAGAGGTAGATTACAAAGACTGGTATTATCCGTATGAAGGCTGGAATGCGCACAGATTCGAGTATAAAAACAATCCTTACTGGGGAGATATCTGGGTAACAAATATGCGCTCAAAGGATGATGTCCCGCACATTTACAGGGCAACGGCGTATATAATATATCTGGAAGAACTGGCAAAGGACGAGAGTCTGAAGAAAGTCGCCGAGGAGGCACACTATTATATGCGCGGATTTACAAAGGATATTGTTGACTCCGGCTACTACATAAGGACAAAGGACAAAGACGGGAACATTTACATACCAACCGAAGACCTTGCAAGTTTTGTCACCTATGAGTTTATGGACCCTTATGCAGAGTGCAATGCAAAGCTGACTACCACATTGATTGCCTATAGTGAACCTAAAGGTCTCAACTGTAAAAAGGGTGGTATCAATACCTATGAGGAAGTGGCGGTCAAAAATCACTATTACAATCTGGAAATCGTAAGCAACTTTCATCTGGATTCACAGCTCTTTTCCCTTATAAAAAGACAGGACAGATTTGCAAAGTATCTGTCACAGGGCATTATCGAGAGAATAGATACATACCTGTCGCAGATGGATACAGATTTCAAGGATGAAAAGAGCTTTAAGGGGGATATGGCTGCATATCTATTCAAGGCAGCATCTCAGGGAATTCCATTAAAAAATAGTGAGGCAAGACTCATTCATCAGCAGTATAGTCTTGCAATTGACGATTATCTCCAATGGCCGTACTGGGACCTCTGGGACCCGAAGTTTACCGACGGGCAATATCCATATGACCCTTATTCTGAAAATGGTCGGGTTGCAATTGAAAATATGTTTTTTGTATTCGAATATTGTTTCTCCTATTTCAGGGCTGAAAACGGAGCCAGGATTGTAGATTGTGAAATTGTCAGGGACAGCTCTAAATGGTAAGAGAAAGTTATACTGTAAAAAGACTCAGGACAATTATTTCAAATGTCTGGCTGTTTACAGATAATAACGGCGAAAGATATCTGATTGACTCCGGACACACAGCAGAACTCCCGGCTATTCTGCTCAGTCTGAGATATTACAGAGTCAGAAGAGAGGGTGATATAAAGGCAATTCTTTTAACACACAGGCATTCGGACCACGCCGCAAATGCTGAATACCTCTCCAAGAGATTTGGAGCAAATGTCTATGCCCATAAAAACGACCTGCCATTCTTGAAAGGAGAGAGAAGACCACCAAAAATCCCCTATGGAATCGGTGAGTTCTACGATGATATTCTGATAATATTCGAGAACAAAAAGCCGGCTATTTGTAAAAACGTACTTCCTTTAGAACAATTTGAAAACAAAGATTTTGAAATTTTTGAGATGTTCGGTCATACAGAGGGTTCTGTCTTCATCTATCACAGACCATCCAAAATCCTCTTCTCGGGAGATGTGCTCTTTACAGGTATACCGGCAATAGGGAGAAAAGAACAGCTCTTTGCTGCTGTAAAGCAGTATTCGAGTAATGTTAAAGAGTGTCATAAAAGATTATATGAGTTTCTTAGTAATCCACCTCCAATAGATATTATTTGTTCAGGTCACGGACCAATCGTTACAAAAGATGTGATGGAAAAACTTAAATCTTTCAGAAATAAAATAGCTTCAAATAGCTGAATATAATTACTCCTGATAAATAATATACAAAGTAAAGGTATTTAGAAATGGTATATCGTGAAATAGTGAGAAAAATTTTTCTTAAATATTAACATATTAAAGATACTTGACTCACCACAAATTCCCAATTGGGGAAAGAGCAGGTCTCAGATTATTTTTGTGTTTATCTGTTCAGGTCATCAGTATTTATTAGTTTAAATAATTTTGTCTCTCCAAAATTCAAATTTAGAGCAAAGTAATCAGTATTTTTAGCTATGTAAATTCTGTTTAAAGGGTCATATATATCATATTTGCCCGGCAATTTTATTGTTCTGAGATATACCTTGCCTTCCTGCCCGCTTGTAAGGGTCACAGAGAGCCACCTGCCGTTTGTCTGAACAACGTCATCAGTGTCCAGATAAATGAAAACACCCGCCTCTTCTGCCAGATTTCTCAGAAACCTTGACGGGAGATAGAGCGCTGAACTATATGCAATGGTATAATTGCTTTCCCGTTTTACCACAACAGAAAAGGTATCAGATGTTCCGATATACTGAGCAAGAGGAGTTATTACGTTATTATATTCAGGAAGAGTCTCTACACCGAATTTTGGATTGAACGAAACTTTTGTATCAAATTCACCGGAAAGCCCCTGTACAAGCATATCTCCTGCATACCACTTGGCATACGAATTAACATTTGAAATCTCTTTCACAGGTATTCCTATCAGTGAACTGATCTTTTCGGCATTTGCACCCTTTTTGTCAATATATCCGGGGGCATAGAACCATAGAGATATTTTTCCATTTCTTTTAAGTATTTTATCGATTGCTGACCTCTCCTGCTGGTTGATCGAGAATGTATCAAGCATTATATAAAATTTTGCATCCGGGATTTTTCCTGCAATGAGGTCTTCAAAGAGATAATATCCGACTGGTGCACCGATTCTGTTAATCTCCTTCCTGAAATAATACAGCAACGGGCTGGTCAGGTCTCTGCCGGCCGATATATAATACAGACTTTCAGGGTCAGTTATTACTGCAATTTCTGGTCTATAAAGTATTGGCTCGGTCATCTCTTCAAGATATATTCCCCTGAGATTTGAGATGTTATTCCAGAGACTCTCGTCATTTAGCCAGCCTGTCCCTCCCAGATCCATCCACCAGGTTCCCATTCCTCTGACTAATATGTTTGCAAAATTCCTTATGTGTGCCCAGATTGTACCTTCGAGTGTATAGATGTGTCCAAAGCCAAGGTCATCAGATATATATGTCCTTGTGTCGTCCTCATTGATAAATATCTTATTGTGAAGGCTTATGGAATCTACTGCAGACATAAACGGTGCACTGCCTCCAAGTTCTCTGTCAAAATAGGATATTGGAGAGGCAATCATGTCAATATACGCAGAATTAAGAATCTTTGATAATGCCTGATGACCTCCAAACTGAGAGCCATAGGGCTGAAGTCCCAGTTCAAACAAATAACCATAGAAATATATAACAAGTTTCTGATTATCTGTCTCTTCCTTGATAATGCGTGCAAAATTTTCAATGGTGTCCGCCATTATGAAATTGTGAAATTCCAGATAATCGATTTTAAGCTGTTCTTTTTCCGGGTCGTAAAATATACCCTTCCCCCCGCTTTTTCTTTCCTCAAAAGATGGAATATCTATATCCTCAAAAACAATCAGTGGGTTATTGTAGGCATCTCTGAGTTCAGTAAGCGAGTCGTGATATTTTTCTCTGATGAACCACCGAAATGCAACCGAAAACGGTTTTTCAAAACCGGACATATGCTCCCACGAGTCATTATAAAACCACTCATCCGTATTCTGTCCCGAGAGGTGATATCCAATAATCTTTTCGCTGTATTTCTCTTCTATATGTCGGATGAACTGTCTGAGAATTTTTTCGCCATCCTCTCTCCAGACAACAGATGCTACTGACGGCAGGGAACCGGTACCTGAGTCTTCGTATTTCATCATTTCATCCGGGTACTTATTCTTCCACCAAAAAGCCGGATTGATATAGAATCGCAGAATAAACTTTCCTTTATTATCCCTTGATATCATTGTTTCTATAGTCTGGTCTGCATATCCAAATTCTGTTTCAAGATTTTCTTCATCTGGCCAGAATGATGGCAGTTGAGTGGAGTGAATCTGTATCCCTGAGGAGGATGCAAGTGATAATTCATTAAGTACTTTTGAATTTGAGTTGTTGCTGTAGAATCTCCAATTGCCTCCCTGCTGAACTACAAAGAGTCTTGCATCTCTAACTCTGTCGGCTCTCAATGAGGCTGCAACTCTGTATCTGTGTCCTTTAATGAGCTGTACATTCTTTTTCTGATATATATGCACAGAAAAACCCTGAGTGCCTGTGTTTATTACTTCAAGTTTTAACTCATTATTTTCAACATTAATGTATGCCTCACCGCCAGATCCCGTAAATAGAACCCAGTAATTTTGCCATTCCCCTGTCTCGAAATCTCCGCCCAAAACCAGATTTTCATTAGTCTCAAGGTCAATTAGTTCTATATTATCAATCCAGACCGTTGCCGGAACACCGAGTCCCAGTTCAATATGCACATTAGCATCATTGTAACTATCAACAGCCGTAAAAGTGCCCTCACAGACCTGCACTATCTGAGAAAGACTGCAGATTATGGCAGAGCCAATAAATGTATTTGAGCCAAAGAATATCAATGGTGGTGTCTTTGTGTTATTTATAAACAACTCAGGACGGCCATTATCACTTCTCACAGATGCATATTTAAATTCTCCATCCTGTGAAACAATTGCATCTTGAGAATCTGCATCATAAACGAAGCCCTGGTCAGCCGCAATATCATACGAACTATCCGAAATAACGAGGTCTTCTGAGATGTCAGAGAGGAAATCATCTGCAAATATTTCTTCATTGTCAGTGATAATCACATCTTTGGTATCTGCAGTTGTATCCTGATACACTGCATCTTCTGAAATATCAGAATAAATACTATCTGTTGCTGAATCATTAAAAATAATATCAGTATACTGAACAAGTTCATCTGATGATTTGATGTTCCCATCTTCACAGGAATAATAAATTAGTATTAAAATACACAGGAAAAAATGATTAAGTTTTTTCATCCCATTCTCCTCTAATAGAGATTCAGGTTATTTTATTCGCTATTTTGTTGAAAGACAATCTCAATTTACAACCGGGTCTTTGTATTTTTGGTACAGATTCATAACTATCGCCATTGCGAAGAAGAAGAAGAAGGCTATATGTCCGTCGTAAATTGAGCATTGCATAAGACTCGAAAGAACTATTATAATAAAGACAAGATTCCCCCACAGATAGAGCGAAAACTCCCTGCGTTCCGTAATCTTTCTTCTGATTGAGAAACTGAATCTTGAAAAACTGAATATCAGATAGAGTATAAATACAAATCCTATAACTCCCATCTCAAGCAGATACTGCAGATAGAGATTGTGTGCATGGCACCTGACCTGAAAATCCCTGTAGAGGCTGTCGAAAAACATATATGTGTAGTGTGTAAAATTACCAAATCCAATCCCGGTACCCGGATTATCGGCATACATCTCGAGTGCCCTCTTATAGATAAATAGTCTCTGCCAGCCGGATTCAGACTGCGCAGAGATGCTTTCGGTATATTTGGTGATTACAGAAGGACTAATAATGTACAGCGAAAACAGAATCAGAAATACTACGGATATCGGATAAAGAATATATTTTTTTCTTATCAGAAAGAGGATGAGAGTCGCTCCCGCTATCGCTGTAATAATCGGCGCCCTCACATATGAAAACAGTACTGCATAAAGCATTATAACAGAAGAAATGGCCAGAAGAATCTTCTCCCTGACCGATATCTGATGCATAAAAAGCCTTATGATTGTATATGAAAGGATAAAAGTTGTTGTAAAGGCAAACGTTGAATGTTTATTGAACTGTGCTGTTGACAGATATCTGACACCATCCGGAGAATGCCTCACAACATTTCCGAACAGGTTGAGGCCCGTGAAGTGCTGAACTATAGCATAAACAGACAGAACGACAGAGACAACTATCGATATATTGAGAGCCTTCTCAATATACCGGTAATCCAGATTCTGCACTGAATAATACAGGACCGGATAGGAGAAAAAAACCCAGAAGGCGGAAAAATTATTCCAGCTGGTTACCCCCTCTCTGGAAAAGAAGACAGATATCACAGCCAATACCGGTATCAGTATTGTCTCCTTAAACAGCGGCTGTCTCAGATTTATTTCCCTGACGGTGAGATATCTCGAAAGGATAAAAGTAAGCAGAAGAAAGAGCGATATCTCCACACCGACTATCGTAATACTCAGTGATACTATGAAAATACCGGTTATGATTGCAAGATATGTCTTTGTCATTTTATTTTACTGACAAACTCTGTTATTTCTCTTCTGAATCTCTCTTTGGAAAACCGTTTTGCAGATTCAACGAGTTCTTTCTGAATAAATATATCTTCCTCTCTCTGAAATTTTCTTACGGCGCTTTTCAGGTCCTCTGTGGTCTGGCTATTAAAGAGGATACCGGTCGGGCGTTCGGATTTTCCGATACTCCTCACTATTTCGGCAGCCCCTCCTCTGCCGAATGCTATTACAGGAGTCCCTGACGCAAGTGCCTCAACTATAGTTATACCAAAATCCTCTTCTGACGGATATATGAGCGCCTTTGCCTCTGAAAGATATCTTGCCACCTCTTCGTCAGAAATATATCCGGTAAATTCGATATTTTTCGATGAAATACTTTTTAATCTTCTCAGTTCCGGTCCGTCTCCTGCAACCACAAGTGGCAGATCCAGCTCCGAGAATGCCCTGACGGCGATATCGGCCCTCTTATAAGGCACGAGTCTCGACAGGAAAAGAAAGTAATTCTCCTTTTTGCCGCAGCTGAACCTTTCAGTATCAACCGGCGGATATATTACCACAGACTCCCGGTTGTAATATTTTTTTATCCTTTTTCTTGTATGTTCCGAGTTGGCAATAAAAAAATCAACACGGTTCGACGTAGATACATCCCAGAGCCTCAGGTAATTCAGTACAGTATGCGAAAAGACAGATAGAATGCCTTTGTCAAGCCCCTTTGTTTTCAGATAGTCGTTAGACATATCCCATAAATATCTGGCAGGTGTGTGACAATAACATATATGAATCTGATACGGCTTCGGAATAATACCCTTGGCCGCAATATGACTCGACGAGAAAATGATATCAAAATCCTTTACATTCAGGCTCTCAACTGCCGAAGGGAAGAGAGGAAGGAGTGAACGGTAAATCCTGTGTACCCCCGCTATTTTATTCAAAAAACTTGCAGATACCTTCTTCTCCTCAATACCTATCTTTCTGAGACTCTCCTTTTTATAAAACAAAGTAAAGAGATGATAATCGGGATAGAGGCCGATTAGTTCTCTTAAAACCTTCTCGGAACCTCCTATATCGGATATCCATTCGTGCACAAATGCTATATTCATAGGATATCGGATAATATTGTATCTGATGCGAAATGGCAAATTAAAAAATTTGCATTAATCTTAATGTGGTGTTAAAATATTGTTCAAATTGACCCTTAAAGGAGGTTCAGGAATGCTCAGAAATTCAATCCTTTTATTCGTTCTGGTTCTTGCTACGGCATATTTTAGTGGATGCGGAAGTACAGTAACAGAGCCGGGAGGAAATGGTCAGGATGTATCTCTGCAGGATGTCCTGTTTACAGATGTTATAAAGGATACAGCAGGGAAAGATACTGAACAAACGGACGCAACCGCAGATGTCAGCAAGCCCGATTCCGGTGAGGATGATGTAATCCTTAATCCTGATGGCGGGACAGAGGATACAGAGCCTGCGGATACCGAACCCGGTGAGGATATTACTGCCGAAGACATAACCGGTGACACCTCGTCACAGGATGTTACACCCGCAGATACAGGCACAGACACCGGTTCAGCAGATACGGGCGTACAGTACTGCAAAGTGGGAGAGGAGAAACTTTACAACTGCCCCAGCGGTTCTACTGTAACAGAATGTGTATGTGAATATAAAGGGTGTAAGCCGATATGTGACAAGATCGGGACAAAGAGTGAAGGCTGGTATGACTGCGATGGTAACCTTATCAGATTTGCCACCTGTAAAGATTGTACGATTGATTGCAAGAACTGGGGCACCCGTTCCGAAGGCTGGTACTCTGACTGTGACGGGTTGATAAACTACGATATGTGCGCACCTGAGTGGAAGTGCGTAGAAGATCCGGCAAGTCTCTGCAAGACATACTGCAAAGACCCCTGTGATTGTCCCCAAGATAAACCTCTCTGCGTAAATGGAATATGCGATGACCCGATTCTTGTTGGTTGCAACAACAACAATAATCTCTGCCCCTGTGGTAAGTACTGTGCCGGGAATATCTGTTCGGATGGTACAGGACAGTGCATGACGAGCTGCGACTGTAAGATAAATCAGGTATGTGTAAACGGTATATGCAAGGATAAGGTTACAAATGACTGCCGCTACGAACCCTGTCCCTGCAATCAGCATTGTGTGGAGACACAGTACCAGTACACCTGCCAGAAAGGATGCGAGACCAACTGCGATTGTCCTCCTGACAATCCTATATGTATAAACGGTACCTGCGGGAAACTCAATACCCCCAACTGCGGGAATGACAACCGCAACTGCCCCTGTATGCAGATATGCGTAAATGGTACCTGCCAGAAAGCAACCGATATCTGTAACAGTTCCTGCGACTGTAAAGACCCGACAAAACCATCCTGTATAAATATGGTCTGCAGTAAGACACCTGATAAGTGTACATCTGATACAGAGTGTCCCTGTGAAGAATCCTGCGTCAACAACGTATGCGCCAAGGTAGTGAAATGTATAGATGCCTGTGACTGTGGTGAAAAGGAGATATGCAAGAATAATATCTGTACTCCCAAAACAGATAATGCCTGCTTCACCACAACAGACTGCCCGTGCAACTATATGTGTCAGAACTTCCAGTGTGTTCAGGCTCAGAAGTGTAAGTATTCCTGTGATTGTCCGCCAAACCAGAATCCTCCTCTTGTGTGCAGAAATAGTCTCTGCCAGCCCAGAAATACAAACAGATGCTCGACAGACAATGATTGCCCCTGTGGAAATTACTGCTCAAGCAATGGCTTCTGCGTAACAGGCTGCAACGACGGGTGTGACTGTCCGTCAGTAACACCATATTGTATTGCCAACAAGTGTTCACCGACACTATTGACCGAGTGCAAGCAGAATGCAGAGTGTAAATGCGGAGAGATCTGCAGAAACGGTAAGTGTACTACTCCATAAGAATTACTCATCAGACTATATCAGGGCGGGGTCTCCCCCTGCCCTTTTATTTTTTTAAATTAGAATATTTCAGAAACGACTTCCTATTCTGAAGCCCAAATAAACCACACATTTTCATCTACTATTCTGAAAAAGAAAACTAAGAGTATGACAATGTTATTACAACATAGTTAATGTTAAATTACATAGTTTTTTTAGATATATAAAAAAATTAAAGACTAAACTAAAAATAAAAGAAGAAGCATTTTGTTTTTCATCTGATTCTCTCTCTCAACTCTTCAAGCCTCTTTAGTTTGTTTTGATACTTCTTTATCTTTTCAGGATCATTTTTGTAATTTTCAATCGCTCTTTTGGTTATTTCTATCTCACTCTCGATATACCTTACCACCTCTTCTTTCTTTATATTCCCCGTTACTTTATCCACAAATCTCTCATCCAGATCCGATGTTCCTTCTATCTTGACCTTCTCACCATTCTCCTTCTCCATTACAAATTCATCACGATTGGATTCACTTTTGGAAAGGAAAAATAAGACAATAAGCACAAACGCAACTGCTACCAATAGAATTAAAAGAAAATTTTTTCTCACAGACAAAAGCCTCCTAAAAATCAAGAGCTCAAAAATCGAAAATCGAAAAACATTCTATCCTATCGATCTTCAGCACTTCAGCCTTCAGCACTATATCACTCCGGCACCACATGCCCATCCTTAATTAACCCCATCTCTTCAAGGTCTAAAAGATAATATGTTCCTGTTATTTTTCCAGAACAATCCGGACATACTACCATATATTTTCCACTGCACCAGCCCACCCAGCCTCTATAATCCTTCACCACCTTTCTCTCTACCTTCGTCTCAAGGTCATATAAAATCAATATCTGAGGTGAATCCACATTTCCAGCAGTATCATGCCATAATATAATATTTTCAGAGCAATACTTAGGAGCCCATTGCGCATTTTCCCTAATAATGACAGGCGTTATAGTTTTATCAATAATATCCATTATGTAAACATCTACTCCAGTTTCCGGATTTGTTCTCCTGAATAATAATCTGTTATCGTAAAGATCGCGAGGTGAATCACCTTTTTAAAGATATTTATCCAAACGCTCATAAGTATCAGTATTCAAATCATATAAAATTACCCTACCATCAAAAGTCTCATAGATCAAAACACTCTCATTTGTTAATGTCGTTTGTGTAGCATTAGAATAATGGTCTCCTTCTGGAGTTTTTAATTTATAACTTTTACCCGTTGCTATCTCGAATTTATAAATAGAATCCCTTCCTGAAAAGAAAATATATTTAGAATTTATAGCAAAATTATCTGCATCAGGATCTTCGTAAATCGTCTTCTTTTCTCGACTACCAAGTATAGTGTAACGAACTTGTCCATTACCAACAGTTGAAAAATTCGTCCAGCAAATTACCCCATTAAATATGTTCCCGCTATATATTCCTGTATACTCAGAATCAATATTTTCGCCAAGACAGATATTATCTTCCGTGCTTATTTTATATACACATAAATCACTACCCAAAACGCCATAAGGAGGTTCAAATACGTATTTTCCTCTTGTAGTATAAAGTATATAATC
>Ga0067045_1028282_pt1 | contig 37350 bp, 30 predicted proteins | sample TerdegcTABiofilm_FD_59184 | JGI IMG/M metagenome (GOLD analysis project Ga0067045, IMG submission 59184) | Combined Assembly of (Gp0054472, Gp0054536) Wastewater bioreactor microbial communities from Singapore -Terephthalate degrading...
GAAGTCCCGCCGCCGCCCGCGCCGGTAGAAATAGCCGCGCCGCCGGTGGAGGTCCCGCCGCCCGTGGCCGAGGCCGCACCCGCTGCGCCGCCCGCGGCCGAAGAGGGGTTGCTCTCCGGGGACGACGCCCTGGCCTGGCTGGCCAGCCTCACCGTCGGCAAGGAGGAAGAGCTCCGCGCCCAGGCCGAGGCCGAAGCCCAGGTCCGCGTCGCCGAGATCCTCGGCCGCAAGCCTGCCGAGGTCGCGCCGCCGCCTGCCCCGGCACCGGTGGCCGAAGTCCCGCCGCCGCCCGCGCCGGTAGAAATAGCCGCGCCGCCGGTGGAAGAGGTGACACCCCTGCCTCCACCTGCAGTAAAGGCGGCACCGGCAGTACCGTTTGCGCCGGAGAAAGAGGCTGCCCCTCCCGTCGTTGAAGTCCCGCCGCCCGCACCCGCCACAAAGGTTGTGCCGCCGGTGGTTGAAGTCCCACCGCCCACGCCCGTGGTAAAGGCCGCGCCGCCGGTGGTTGAAACCCCACCACCGCCCGCACCCGTCGTGCCACCGGCCGCAAAGGTCACGCCGCCGCCGCCCCCGGCGAGAAAGCCCACCCCGCCGCCGCCAGCCACCGAGGAAGCGCGGCCAGCACCGGCACGCCCCAAACCGGCCCCCCGGCCGCCCACGCCCCCGGTCACGCCGCCGGCCGCCGTCCCTGCTGCCGGGCTGGAGGCCCTGCGCGAACAGGTGAAAGTACACAAAAACGACCACGAGGCCCGGCTGGCCCTGGCCCGGGCCCTGTGGGCCGCCAATGAGACCGAGGAAGCGCTCAGCCATTACACGCGGCTCATCCGCGCCAAGATGCTGATGCGGGAGGTCTTCACCGACCTGGAACGCTACATCCAGGAGCGGCCCCGGATCCCGCAGCTCTGGCGTACCCTGGGCGATGCCTACATGAAAGATGGGCAAATGAACAAAGCCATGGAGACTTACAATCAGGCGATGAGCCTGCTGTAGTCGCACTCTCAATCAGCGAGCCGGCGACCAGCATTCCGCTCCGTCGGCTCGCTGATTTGCTGATTTCTCACTATTCTCACTGAGGGAGGCACTCCTTGTTAGAACAAACGCTGGTCATCCTCAAACCCGATACCGTCCAACGCGGACTGATGGGCGAGATCATCGCCCGGATTGAGCGGCGCGGGCTGCGCATTGTAGCCATGAAAATGATGCGCATCACGCCGGAACTGGCCGAAAAACATTACGCCGAGCACATCGGCAAGCCGTTCTACCCCGGCCTGTTCGCTTTCATCACCTCCGGCCCGGTGGTCGTGATGGTCGTGGAAGGTCCCGGCGCTATCGGCACGTTGCGCGCCATGATGGGCAAAACCAATGCCACTGAGGCCGCTCCCGGCACAATTCGGGGTGACCTGGGCATCTCCAACCAGCGCAATCTCATCCACGGCTCCGACGGCCCCGAAGCGGCAGCACGCGAGATCGCGCTCTACTTCCAACCCGAAGAGCTGCTCACGTACCGGCGAGACGTGGATCCGTGGATCCACAGCGAGTTATAATGCCATGGACGCGCTGCTGATCCAGGCCCTGACGCCAGACCGGCTAAAGGATTACCTGGCGTTTTTTGACGGCGACGCTTTCGCCGACAATCCAGACTGGTCAGCCTGCTACTGCTACTTCTACCATGCCCCTGGCAGTGTGAAAGATTGGGAGGCCCGCACGGCCGCTGAAAATCGCGCCGCCGTCGCAGATTTGATCCGGGCCGGGAAGCTGCACGGCTACCTCGCCTACGTGGACGGCCGGCCGGTGGGCTGGTGTCACGCTGCTCCCCGGCCAGAATTCCCCAACCTCCAGCGTGACCGGCAGCTGGACACCCCCGACGCGGCTGCCGTTGGCTCCATCGTCTGCTTCATCGTCGCCCGCCCCTACCGGCGACGTGGCATCGCGCGCGGTCTTCTCCAGGCTGCGTGCGCCGGTTTCCGTGATGCCGGCCTCACTTACGCGGAGGCCTACCCTCAGCTCAACACCACCGACGCAAGCGCTAACTACCACGGCCCCCTATCGCTCTACCTGGCGGAAGGGTTCAGCATCGTCAAGAGCTTTGAGCACTTCTGCTTAGTACGCAAAACGTTGTAGGAAACAGGGTATCTTTTCAATATCTGGGGGATCAGGTTTGTAGTGAGGTGCTTTAGCGCCGTTTTCAGCGCGCTGAAGCGTGCCACTAAGAACCCTCGCCTCGCCTTGGGGGAAAGATACCAGGTCGTTTTGTTTTATGAAAGCTGCTACCCAATCTGTACTAAAATCGTATACAATTCAAGGAAAGCACGCTGGACCTCACTCCTGAGAAAAAGCAAAAGGAGGAGCAAATGAGCGAGGATGCCGCGTGGCGTGAATTCCAACGCCGTTCGGCTCTGGTGGATGCGCAAATTGGCCAGGCCGACCAGCTGGAGGCCGCACGCCAGGTAGAAGCCGCGTTGGCCGCTTACCGGGCCTGCTTTGATATCGCCCAACGCGAAGCCATCCCCCTGTACATCCACCAGCTGACCCATATCTGGATGGGGATCGGCTTTTGTTACGCCGACCACCAGCAATGGGATCAGGCGCTACAATTCTACCAGCAGGTGGAAAAGGTGTTGAAAGCGGCCGAGGCTATCCAACAAGATCCCCAATCGCCCGCGACCCAGGAACGGGTCAAGGAGTGGACCCACTGGTTGCCGCCGGGAGTGCAGGTGATCATGCCGGAGGGCTTTGAGCCGGCAGAAGGGCTGGCTTACCTCTACGAATCTATGGGGCTGGCCTACGACAACTCCGACCGGTTCTCAACGGCCCAGACCTTTTACCAGCAGGCCATTGAAGGCCACCAACAGCGAAATGACATGACCAGCGCCGCGCGGGTATGGGAACACATGGCGGTCCACCGGCAACGCCGGGAAGACTGGGAAAATTTGCAGGTTGCTGCCGAGCAACTGCTGGCGCTCGCCGAAAAAAGCCAGGACGTCAACGGGCAAATCAAGGCCCTGCAATTCCTGGCCCAGGCCAGCTGGAACCAGCTGCGGATGCTGGCAGCATTAGAGTATCTGAAACGAGTGGTAGAGCTGGAACAACAGGGCCAGCACCCTGATTTGCCCCACGATGAGCAGATGTTAGCCAACTTCCGCCGTCTGTTGGGGGAGCTGTTACAAAAGCGGCTGGCCCAGGCCCAACCCGTCCGCGCCAAAGTGTTACCCGACCCGGCTCGCTTTCAGCCGCTCGCGGAGCTGTGCACCGGGATCACGGTGCAGAAAAGCGTGGAGCGCGGCGCGCCCCAGTTGCTTTTCGTCATCCAGACCCGCAAGTTTGACCTGGCGCTCCAGGCGCTGCAGTTGTCCCATCTCACGCTGCTACCGCTCAACGTCCAATTCATGCGCCAGATTTCCGGGCCTGATAACAAAATGTTCCCCCAAGAGGCGGATTTCTGGATTGAGTGGGCGTTGTCTGATCTGACTTCTACCTCGCTATGGCGCACCGTGCTCCGACCCGCCGAACGCGACGCATGGGCCGCCCTCAACGCTCAGAGCCCACGCTTCATGATCGTGCTGGAAGAAGAAAAGCGCGGCCTGTTTGGCAAACCGCGACGCGAAGCCGTCCCCGGCCTCTACGAACCCTACCGGCTGGACTGGCAGGGCATTGAGGGCGTGGCCACCTACCTGCGCTCCAGCTGGCGCGAGGTGAATCCCGCCCGCATCCAGGCCGTGTTGGAGCTGCTCCAGCAGCGCCTGGACGAACACGGTCCGGCCGCCGGCCTGTTGACCCAGATGGGCTTCCTCTACCGGGTGGTGGGGCAGCTGGACCAGGCCGAGAAATGTTACCTGGAGGAGATCCGGCTGGGGTTGCGCGCCGATGGTCTCCCCGGACCGGGAGCGTGGACGGCCCTCTGCAACCTGGGGACGGTCTACAAGAAACAACAGGCCCTGGAACGGGCGCGCCTCAGTTACCGGTTGGCGCTGTTGATGAACCCCAACTACTTTGAGGTCCTGCTCAGTCTCCCCGGCATCTTAGAGCCCCTTGACCACCAGCTGCTCTGTCTGGGGCGCGCCTGGCGCCTCCGGCCTACCGATCCGTTGCTCAAGGCCGCCGTGCGCAATCTCTGCACCGAATATCCCCACGCCGTGGATGAGACAGCCCGCCTGATCCGAGAAATCGGGCAGGCGATGGATCTATCCCGGCCGCTGGAATACCTGGCGGTGCCCAATCCGGCCACGGCCGTCCAGGAGTTGCTGGCAGCGCCGACGGCGGTCGGCCTGGGGGCAGCCCCGGCCGGCGGCCCGGCGGGGCCGCTGACCGCGTTGGAGCAGGTGATGCAGGTGCTGGCTCAGTTTGCCGCGGTCCATGCCGGCTCAGTCAGCCCCACGCTCAAGGGCGCCACCTGGCAGGTAACGCTGGAAGAGTTGGAGGAATTCAAGAAGGACCTGCAGGGCAAAGTGAGTGTAGAGAAGACGCCCGGCGCGGTCCTGCAATTAGAGCGAGAGCCCGAACTGATCGTGCGCGTGGTGCTCAACCTGCCCCAATGCAAGGTCCAGGTCCTGCAAGAGACACGATTGCCGAACGTGCCCCAACCGGCGCTCAAAAGCGTTGCCGCCGAGACCATCGCCGCCCGGGCCGAGACGCTGTTTGCGCTGTTAAACCAGTGGGTGGAAGAGGGAGTGCTCTATCAAACGGGGGGCCGCTGGTACGCCCGGCTGTAGTTGGACCCCAGACGACAGACCACGATGGGACGCCCTGGGCAGCGCGAACCTTGCCACCGGCGTGACCGGGCCCCGGCTCGGCCGGTGGCTATTTTTCGCTTGAGTGCTGCGCTTCAGCGCGGCGGAGACGGCGCTAAAGCGCAGCACTAACAACATTAACGTTATAAGGAGAACCTATGACCACTCAAGCTGCCGTGGAAGGCTTTCTGGCCCAGCGCACGCTGGCCGTTGTCGGCGTCTCCCGCAACCCCCAGAAGTTCGGGAACACGCTGTACCGGGAACTCAAAAAGCGGGGCTACCGCGTTTTCCCCATCAATGCCCACGCCGAGAGCGTGGAGGGCGACCGCTGCTATCCGAATCTCAGCGCGCTCCCGGAGCCGGTCGGCGGCGTGCTCATCAACGTGCCGCCGGCCCAGAGCGAGCAAATCGTGCAGGAAGCCGCGACCGCCGGCATCCACTGGGTCTGGCTGCAACAGGGAGCGCAATCCGAGGCCGCCGTCCGCTTCTGTGAGGCGCAAGGGCTCAACGTGGTGGCCGGCGAGTGTCTCTTCATGTTCCTGCAACCGATGGATTTCTTCCACAAGCCCCATCGCTGGCTCTGGCGGCTGCTGGGCAAGCTACCCAAATAGGATTCCCCGTTCTTGCAACCGCGCTCAAGCGCGCGACTACGAGCCTGTTTTCATCCTGATGAAATCAGCGGCCCCCGGAACTTAAGAGCTCCGGGGGCCGGTAACTTTGATGTCCTGAAAGACCGTCGGCTATTTACAAACTGAAGGCCGGTCTACCCTACCCGAACTTGTACGCCACGCCGTAGCCACCGCGCGGCAGGACCCAGCCGATGTTCTGGTAGGGGCAGCCGACCCGGCAGCTGCCACACTCCACACAGGCCTGGTACCCCACCTGAATTTTGCCATCGGCGGCCAGCTGGTAGACCCCCACCGGGCAGAAGGTGGTGCAGGGCTTGTACTGGCAGCGAGCGCACACCGCATGATCTTTGATCCAGAGATGCGCCTTTTCCTCATCCACGAAATACTTCAACGTCATCAGCAGGTCATCCACATACACCTGCGGCAACGTGGCGCGCAGCTCCGGCGCTAACTCTTTGGCCTCAAAAGCCTCGCCCATTTTCATTTCTCACCACCTCCCTTGAAGATGGAGCGCATCACCGCCCCTCGCATCGACGAGATCGCGCCGATGGAATTGCCCATCGCCATCAGATCGCCCACGGCCTTGAGCACCGGCCGCCGTTGAGCCAGCGCGTCCACCATGTCCGTGAAGAGCTCCTTCTTGGGTCGCCCGTAGGCGGAGAAGAAAAGCCCTAACGCATCGTTGAGGAAGGCCGGATAGACCGCCATGAACTCCGGGTGCGTCTCCAGGAAGTGGGAGAAGCCCCGATACTGCTGCAAATCCTGGAGCAGGAAGCAGCTGCGCAGCTTCTGCTCATAGAGCGCCAGCGTCTGCTCCGAAAAATCACCCTTGCGGTGCGCCTCAATCGCCGTCTCCGCCGCTAAGCGACCGGCCACCAGCGCCATGTTCGTCCCTTCCCAGTGCAGCGCGTTGACCATGCTGGCCGCATCGCCGGCCACCATCGCCCCGTCGGTGTAGAGCCGGGGCATCGTGCTGTAACCGCCCTCCGGGATCAGGTGGCCGCCGTATTCCATCAGCTGGCCGCCGGCCACTAAGGGAGCGATCGCCGGATGCTGGAGATACCGTTGCAGCAGATCATACGGCTTGACGCGGTACTCCGCCAGCGACTCCAACATCACCCCCAACCCCACCGAGACCGAGGTCTTGTTCGTATACACAAACCCCATCCCCGGCAGCCCCATGGAGACATCGCCCAGCACCGAGACCGCCACGCCCTGGGTATCATCTTTCAGCCCAAAGCGGGCATGGATGACATCCATCGGCAGTGAGATCACCTGCTTGAACGCCAGCGCCACATTGACCGGGTCCAGGTCGCGCTGGGCCAGCCCCAACTTCTGGGCCAGCAAGTTGTTGACGCCTTCGCAGATAATCACCACCGGCGCGTAGACCTCGCCCTGGGGCCGGTCGGTCACCACCCCGATCACCCGGCCATCCGGCTTACGGATGAAATCCACCACCGTCGTTTTGGGGATCAGCAGCGCGCCGGCCTCCTGCGCCTGCCGCGCCCACCAGGGATCAAACTGCGCCCGCAGCGTGGTGTAGGCATCGGCCGGGTCTTTCTTGAGATGGCCGCCCTGGACGGTCATTTTGACCAGGCCATCAGGGCTGAGGAACCAGAAGCCGGCCTCGGTCACCGGCCGCTCAAAGGGAGGACGGCGGTTCATAAAATCGGGCAACACCTCCGCCAGCGCATGGGTGTAAATGGCCCCGCCGAAGTAGTTCTTGCCACCGGCCTCACGGCCCCGTTCAATCAACGCCGTTTTCAGGCCGGCGCGCGCCAGCACCATGGCCGCCGCTGAACCGGCCAGCCCGGCGCCGACCACAATCGCATCAAATTGGAGTCTGGTATCACTCATGGGTAGCTCCTTATGCCTGCTTGAGCGCCTTGACCTGCTCAATCATCGCCGGGATGACCTGGTAGAGATCCCCCACAATGCCAATATCGGCCACCTCAAAGATCGGGGCCTTCGGATCGTTGTTGATCGCCAGGATGAAATCCGCGCCCTGCATCCCGACTTTGTGTTGCAGCGCGCCGGAGATGCCCGCCGCGATGTAGAGCTTGGGCCGCACCGTCTTACCGGTCTGCCCGACCTGATGGGCGTAGCTGATCCAGCCGGCATCCACGCAGGGGCGCGACGCGCCGACGACCCCGCCCAGCAGATCGGCGAGCTCCTGGAGCAGTTTGAAGCCATCGGGGCCGCCCAGGCCGCGCCCGCCGGAGACGATCACATCGGCGTATTCAATCGCCACCGCTTCCCCCTGCCCCCGGATCAGTTCCCGAATGAGGGCGCGGGCATCGGCTTCGGTTGCCACCACCCGCGACCGCACGATCTCACCGTGCGCTTCGGGGCTGCGCGGCGGCGTGGGGAAGACGCGCGGCCGCACGCTCGACATCTGTGGCTGGCGGTCACGGCAGACAATCGTCGCCAGAATGTTGCCGCCGAAGGCCGGACGGGTCATCAGCAGCAACTTGCGGGAAGCGCCTTTGATCTCGCTCATCTGCAATTGCGTGCAGTCGGCGGTCAGGCCGGTGCGCAGCGCCGTCGCCACCGCGCCGGCCAGATCGCGCCCTAAGGTCGTCGCGCCGATCAGGAAAACCTCCGGCTTGTGCTCCTGCACCAGCGCGGCGATGCTCTTGTAGTAGGGTGCGTTGCGATAATGTTGTAAGACCGGATCGTCCAGCAGGTAGACCCGATCCGCGCCGTAGTGCAGGGCTTCCTGGGCCACAGCTTCCACCTGATGGCCCAATAAAACCCCTTCCACCGCCACATCGTCGTTGGCCGCCCGGGCCTCTTCTTCCACCTGCGAGGCCAGGGAACGGGCCACACCCAGCAGTTCCCAGGAGACCGGATGGACCTTGCCCTCTTCCTGCTCAATGAAAACCCAGAACCGGCGTGTCATTGTCCACCTCCCAAAACCTGTTGCAGGATGCCGGCCGCCCGGGCCTTCTCCAGCGCCGTCTTGACAGCGGCCTCCACCCCCACTTCGCGGGCATTGACCGTGCCACCGCCCTGGCGCAACGAGGGCGTATCCTGTTTGTAGACCACGGTGGGCGAGCCTTTGACGCCGATCTGCGCCATCTCAAAAGAGGCCGGCCCTTCGGCGGTGTTCCAGCTGTCGGGTTGATAGGTCAACGAGCGCACCAGATCGGGCAGTGGCGCAAAGGGGATCTCGGCGATCTCCTTTTCGCAGGTGAGCAGCGCCGGCAGGGGCACATCAATCACCTCTACCCAGCGCTCGGTCTTGCGCTCCACCACGATCCGCCGGGCCGCCAGGTCCACCTCGCGCACTTTGACCACGTAGGTAATCACCGGCACATCCAGGCGGACCCCCACCCCCGGCCCGACCTGCGCTGTGTCGCCGTCAATCGCCTGCTTGCCGAACAGGATCAGATCCACCGGCTCTTCCCGTTGGAGCGCCTCAATCGTGCTCGCCAGCACATAGGAAGTCGCCAGCGTATCCGCGCCGGCAAACTTGCGGTCTGAGAGCAGGATCCCCCGGTCGGCGCCCAGCTCCACCGCCTCCCGCAACGAGGCCACAAACGAAGATGGCCCCATCGTGATCACCGTCACCGTGCCCCCATACTGCCGCTTGAGCGCCACCGCCGCCGCCAGCGCGTGAGCGTCGTAGGGGTTCATGATCGCCGGCACGCCCTCCCGCACCAGGTTCCCGGTCTCGGGATCAATGCGGATGTTGGTGGTGTCCGGCACTTGCTTGATCGCCACTACGATGTGCAACCTACACCTCCTGTTAAGAATAAAAGACGGATAAGTCAATAAGCCTGGTCACTGTACAGATTCCAGGACGAGGGTGTTGGTAAAGTGAGAGGGTTAATCATTGCTGATGCTACCTCAGACCAACAGATATTGTAAGTCAGATTTTAGAATCCGCAAGGGAATATCTTCAAACATTGGCCTGTAGTTCGTCACTTACCACCCGCCTCTTGCCCTCTGCCCCAATTTGTTTATAATGGCCTGCATTGCAGGAGGGACTATGCCGGCATATCGTAAAGCCAGCATCCGGGAATTAGCCTCGGATACTTATGAAGTGGGGGGCTATGTACTCCAGGGCACGTTGCAGCGCGGCCCCGAAGGACAGTGGCTATTGGATAAGACCGCGCTGGACGATTGGCTTAACCGTCACGTCGGACAGGAAGTGGTGATGTTGCTTATCCCCTGGGAAAGTGAGCAGGTGATGGAGACCCGGATCTGCCAGGTCTGCGGCCGTGAATTTGTCGGCCTGGAGTGCCCCACCTGTCGAGAAGCACGTATTCGCTTGCGAGGAAGGTAAAAAGAAACCCCATGACGATTCAAGATTACTTCCGAATTTTGCGCCAACGCGGGTGGATCATTTTGCTGGCGGCCTTGGTGACCGCGACCAGTGCCTTTGGCTTTAGCAAATTGCAAACCCCCGTCTACCGTTCCAGCATCCAGGTGCTCATCAAACCGGCCCGCGCCGACTACGGCCTGACGCAGACGGCGGTGATGCTGCTGCGTTCTTACGTCTCCCGCATGTGGACGCGCGATCGCGCCCAGGAAGTCATTGATAGCTTAGGCCTGATGAAAGGGGCCGAAGAGCTCAAGGGCGACGTCACCATTGCCTCGGATAACTCGCGGATGGTCATCCAGATTGACGTGGACGATTATGACGGCGAGCAGGCCAACCGGATCGCCAAACAGTGGGCCACCTTGCTGGTCCAGTGGCGCGACAGCGAGAATCAGCTGCAACAAAAAGAGGATCGCGTCTACGCGGAGATCCTGGAAGAGCCCTCCTACCACACGCTGCGCCCCAAGACTATGATCAATACCGCGGCCGGCGGCGTCTTCGGGTTGGTGTTGGGGACCCTGATCGTCCTGGGCCTGGAATGGGCCGAAGCCGGTCTGATCCGCCTGCCGCGTGAACTGGAACGCGACCTGGGCCTGACAGTGCTGGGCACCATCCCGCCGCAGCCTTAGCGCGGGAAAGATCAGCGCCCACTTTCCCCTTGATCCATTGATTGCACGAGGTATCTGCATGGAAAAAACTGACCTGGTCACCCTCTCGCATCCCCGGTCCCCGGCTGCGGAAGCTTACCGCGCGCTGCGGGTCAACCTGACCTTTGCCAGCCTGGATAAGTCCCTGGAAACGCTGGTGGTTTCTACGCCGGAGGTGGAGCCGGCCAAGTCTCACGTGGCGGCCAACCTGGCGATCGTGATGGCGCAGGCCGAACAGCGGGTCGTGCTGGTAGACGCCGACCTCCGCCGTCCCCACCTGCACGAGCTTTTCGGCTGTCCCTCAGAACCGGGACTCACCTCGGTCATCCTGAACCGGGAGGCCCAACGGGAACTGCCGCTGGTGGAGACCGGGATTCCCGGCCTGCAGCTCCTGCCCAGCGGGGCATTGCCCCCCAACCCGGCCGACATCCTGGGGTCACGCAAGATGGAGCAGGTCCTGGCGGCCCTGAAGGAGCGCGCCGACGTGGTAATCCTGGACACGCCGCCCGTGACCGTGGCCATGGATGCTGCCGTGCTCGCGGCTAAAACCGATGGGCTGTTGCTGGTCGTCCGTTCCGGCCACACCCGGCGCGATGCCATCACCCAGGCGAAAGAGCTGCTGGAACGCGGGCGGGTCCGGCTCCTGGGCGCCGTCCTCACCGACGCGCCGGAGGGCAAGCTGCTGACGGGATATTAGCGGCCCGGCGTTCCAGAAAAATGTGAGCAGTAAGCAGAAAGTAGTGAGCAGAGAGTAGTGAACAGAGAGTAGTGAGCAGAGACTTCTCATCACTGCTAACTGCTCACGGCTAACTGCTCACGGTTAACTCATTCCAAATTCAAGGAGTCACCATGAAAGGTCTGATTCTAAGCGGCGGCAAGGGGACCCGGTTGTATCCCCTGACCTTCACCAGCGCCAAGCAGCTGATCCCGGTGGCGAATAAGCCGATCCTCTTCCGGGTGATTGAGGCGATCCGCGATGCGGGCGTGACCGACATCGGCATCGTCGTGGGCGACACCGCCGAGGAGATCAAGACCGCGGTCGGCAACGGCAGCCGGTGGGGCGTCCAGGTCACCTACATCCCCCAGCCGGCCCCCCTGGGATTGGCCCATGCGGTCAAAATCAGCCAGGATTTCCTGGGCGACGAGCGCTTCGTCATGTTCCTGGGCGACAATGTGATCCAGGGCGGCATCTCCCCCCTCATCCGCCAGTTCGCCGACTCCGATTGGAACTGCCAGATCGTCCTGACCGAGGTAAACCATCCTGAACAGTACGGCGTAGCGCAGTTGAACGAACAAGGGCGCATTGTCCGGTTGATTGAGAAACCCAAGCAACCGCCCTCCAATCTGGCGCTGGTGGGGATTTACATGTTTGACGCCCACGTCTTCCAGGCCGTGAGCGCGATCAAACCCTCCTGGCGCGGCGAGTTGGAGATCACCGACGCGATCCAATGGCTGGTGGAACAAGGGCACGCGGTCTTCCCCTACATCCACAAGGGCTGGTGGATTGACACCGGCGCGCCGACGGCGATGCTGGAAGCCAACAGCCTGGTGCTGGAAGAACTGACCCCGTCCATTGAAGGCTACGTGGACCGGGCCTCCCAGGTGGATAGCCGCGTGACCATTGAAAAGGGCGCCGAGATCATCAACAGCGTCGTGCGGGGGCCGGCCATCATCGGTGAGAACACCCGCATCGTCAACTCCTACGTCGGCCCCTTTACCTCCATTTACCACGATTGCGTCATTCAAGACAGCGAGATTGAGCATTCCATCGTGCTGGAACAGAGCATCCTGGAATCGCTGCCGGCCCGGGTGCAGGATAGCCTGATCGGGCGGCGCGTGACCGTGCAACGCTCCCCCATCCGCCCCCAGGCGCTCAAATTGACGTTGGGCGACTACAGCCAGGTCGGGCTATTGTAGATAACCCGGGTGGTTGCCCGTCCCCAGAGATCACGGACGACTGACCACAGACCACCCATGGCCCAACCATGAACGACGAACGCCTGACTGCCGTTGAAGAGCGCCTGCGCTATCGTTTCCGCCAGCCGGAGCTGCTCCGGCTGGCACTGACCCATCCCTCTTATGCGCACGAGCATCCTGAAGAGGGCGGCGAGGAGCACCACAACCAGCGGCTGGAGTTCCTGGGCGATGCTGCCGTGGATTTTCTGGTGGCGGCCTGGCTCTACCGCCGGTTCCCCGATTACCCCGAAGGGACCTTGACCCGGCTGCGGGCCACGTTGGTGCGGACCACGGCGCTGGCCCGCCTGGCCCGCTACCTGGGTTTGGGCGAGGCGCTGCGCCTGGGTCACGGCGAGGCCGAGAGCGGCGGCGATGACCGCGAGGCCAATCTCTGCGACGCCTTAGAAGCCACCTTAGGCGCGCTCTACTTAGACGGCGGGCTGGAAGCCGTCTGGCAAGGCGTCGCGCCCTGGTTTGAGCACGAGCTCGCCGCCATTCTGAGCGCCGAAACCTACGTGGACGACAAATCGCGCTACCAGGAGCTGGCGCAAGCCCGCTGGAACATCACCCCCGCCTACCGCATCGTCGCCGAGGAAGGCCCCGCCCATGCCCGCACCTTCACCGCCCAGGTGCTGCTGGGCGAAGCGGTCGTGGGGGAAGGCAGCGGCTCCAGCAAGCGCGCCGCCGAGCAGGCCGCCGCCCGCGCGGCGCTGGCCGGATTGGAAGCCGAGAATCTGTAATGCTCTTGAACATAAAGTAACGGGTGAGCAGTGAATAGAGAGCAGGTCAGCCTGCTGGACTGCTCTCTGCTCACGGCTCACTCCCTATGGCTCACGCCCCATTTTCATCCCTGGGAGGTAACCCCGTGTACCACGATCTGCGCCTGACCGCTCAAAAGATTGCCCGCCGTTTGGAGCTGCTCGCGCCGCTGGTCTACCGCCGCCGCGTGCCGCTGGCGCCGCTCCGCTTCCAGCCGCTGCCCGATCCCCTCACGCCGCCGCCGGTCGCCCCCGCTTTGGACGATAGCAGCTGGCCCGTGATCCCGCCGCGCACCTATTGGGGCGCGCTGGCGCTGGATTTTGTCCTGCGCGGCACCTTCTGCGTCCCGCCGGAGTTTGACCCCGACCGGCCGGCCGCGCTCCTGCTCCCGCTGGGCGATAGCCACGACTTCAGCCACCCCGAGGCGCTGCTCTATATTGATGGCGTCCCCTACGCCACCGCCGACCGCCACCACCAGGAAGTGCGGCTGGCCCCGGCCCACCGCGACGGCGCCCCCCATACGCTGGCGCTCCACGGCTGGGTGGGCCTGTTGGGCGCCAGGAGCTTTGAACCCGACCAGCGGCTGCTGATGGGCGAGTGCGCGGTGGTGGAGATTGATCCACCCACGCGCGAATTTCTCGCCGCCGCCCGCACGGCGCTGGAAACCGCCACCCTGCTGGATCCGCTGCACCCGGCCCAGACGCGGCTCTACAACGCCCTGGAGGCCGCCTTCCGGCTGCTGGAAACGCGCGAACCGTTCGGCCCCGCCTTCTACGCGAGCGTGCCGGCCGCCCTGGCCGCGCTGCGGGAAGGGATCGCCCAGGCCGGGCCGCCTTTGGAGGTAGACCTCATCGCCGTCGGGCACGCACATCTGGATGTGGCCTGGCTCTGGCCTTTAGGGCAGACCCGTCGGAAGGCCGGCCGCACCTTCCACACCGTCCTGCGCCTGATGGAGGAGTTCCCCGATTACCACTTCACCCAAAGCCAGCCGCAACTCTACGACTTCGTCCGGCAGGATTACCCCGACCTCTTCCGCGCCATCCAGGCGCGCGTTGCCGAGGGACGCTGGGAGCCGCTCGGCGGCATGTGGGTGGAGGCCGATTGCAACCTGAGCGGGCCGGAATCCTTAGCGCGGCAGTTCCTGTTAGGGCGGACCTTCTTCCGCGAGCACTTTGGCCCGGAGGCCGAATCGCCCGTCCTCTGGCTGCCCGACGTCTTCGGCTACAGCGCCAGCCTGCCCCAGCTCATCCGCCTGGCCGGGCTGGAGTATTTCTTCACCACCAAAATCAGCTGGAACCAGGTCAACGCTTTCCCCTACGATTCATTCTGGTGGGAGGGGATTGACGGCACCCGAGTCCTGACGCACTTCAGCACCGCACCCGAAGCCCCCTGGCAGCCCGGCGAGCCGCCCAATCTTTTCAATCAAGTGACCTACAACGCCAACCTCTCCGCCTTTACCGCGCTGGGAGCCTGGGCCAAGCTCAAGCACAAAGAGGCCCAGCGGGTGCTGCTGGTGAGCTACGGCTACGGTGACGGCGGCGGCGGCCCGACGCGCGAGATGAACGAGCAGGCACGCGAGCTCCGCGCCTTCCCGGCCCTGCCGCGCGTCAAACAGGGCAAAGTGATTGAGTTCTTCCGCCGATTAGAGGCCGAGAGCAGCGCCCGGCTGCCAACCTGGCAGGGCGAGCTCTACCTGGAGCTCCATCGCGGCACCTACACCACCCAGAGCCGCAACAAGCGCGCCAACCGCCAGAGCGAATTCCTGCTCCACGACGCCGAATTCCTGGCCGCCTGGGCAGCGTTGCTGGATTCCACTTACACCTATCCGGCGGAGACCTTCCGCCGGGCCTGGGAACTGGTCTGCCTCAACCAGTTCCACGACATCCTCCCCGGCAGCAGCATCGGCCCGGTCTATGCCGAATCGCAGTACCAGTATGCCCAGGTCCGGGCCCTGGCCACCGCGGCGCAAGCCGAGGCGCTCGCCGTGCTCCAAACCCACCTCGGCGGCGACGTGATCGTCATCAACCCCACCGGCTTTGAGCGCCGCGATCCGGCCTTCTGGGCGGGAACGCTGCCACCGGGCCGGCGGTTCGCCGGTGACCTCCTCACGCAGCCGGTGGAGGGAGGCACCCTCATCGGCGGGCTGACCTTAGCCCCCTACAGCGCGCAGGTCCTGCACCTGGAGCCGGGCCAGCCTGCCGCGCCGGAAACCGGCTTGCAGGTCACGCCAGACACGCTGGAAAACGCCTTCCTCCGCGTGGAACTGAATCCCGCCGGCGACATCACCCGCATTTACGATAAGACCGCCCGCCGCGAAGTCCTCCCGCCCGGCGCTGTCGCCAACCAGTTCCAGGCCTTTGAAGATCGCCCGCTCAACTGGGACGCCTGGGACGTAGACATCTTCTACGACGACAAATGCTTCCTGGCCGACCCCGCCACCGCCATCCGCGTGGTGGAGCGCGGCCCGCTGCGCGCCACCCTGGAGATTCAACGGCGCATCCTCAACAGTAGCTACACCCAGCGCCTCTCCTTGAGCGCCACCAGCCCGCGCTTAGATTGCGAGACGGTCATAGACTGGCGCGAACGGCATATCCTGCTCAAAGTCGCCTTCCCGGTGGAGGTCCTCTCGCCCGTCGCCACCTACGAAATCCAATGGGGCAGCCTCCAGCGGCCCACGCACCGCAACACCTCCTGGGACTGGGCCCGCTTTGAGACTTGCGCGCAGAAGTGGGTTGACCTGAGCGAGGGCGATTACGGCGTCGCGCTGCTCAACGAGAGCAAATACGGGCACGACATCCACGGGAACGTCATCCGGCTCTCCCTGCTGCGCTCCCCCACCCTGCCCGACCCAGAGGCCGACCAGGGTGAGCACTGCTTCACCTACAGCCTCTACCCGCACGGCGCTGCCACGCCGTATGCCATCGCCCAGCCGGCCTACGCGCTCAACGACCCGTTGCTGGTCGTGACCGCCGGCGCCGGCGGCGGCAGCGGCACGTCCCTGCCACCGCTGCTGGTCGCGCCACCCGGCTTCATCGTGGAGACGATCAAGCAGGCCGAAGATGGGCGCGGCCTGATCGTGCGCGGCTATGAGTGCAACCGCGCGCGCGGCCCGCTCACGCTGCAAACCGGCTTCCCGCTCCAGGCCGCCGCCCTCACCAACCTGCTGGAAGAGGAGCAGGCCCTGCTGCCCGTAGCCGGCGACCGGGTCTCGCTGGAGCTCCGGCCGTTCCAGATCGTCACGCTGCGCCTCATCCCGGCCCAGACTTAGGATTTCGGATTGAGGATTGAGGATTTCGGATTTTGGATTGCGGATTGCGGATTGGGCGGGCCGGTGGTCTGTGGTCTGTGGTCTGTGGTCAAATGAAAACGATCCCCTGACCAGCAACAGGTAGCAACTTGGGTTAGTCTTCAAATGCCGTTTTAATGTTTCGGCGGTATAATGGCCCCAAGAGGCCAACCGGCCTCGTATAAGGAGGATAGGGGTTATGATGCGTTTTGACCGCTTTACCGAGCGCGCCCAAGAGGCCGCCCAGCGCGCCGTGGAATTGATGGGCCAATATGGCCACAGCCAGGTGGACGTAGAGCACCTGCTGCTGGCGCTGATCCAGCAACCCGAGGGCGCCACCCCGGCGTTGCTGACTGAATTAGGGGCGGACCCGACCTACCTGGAGGAACGGTTGGATGCGCTGCTGCGCCAGGGATCACGCCCGGGCATTTACGGCGGCCGGGGCACGCAACAGGTCTTCATCACCCCGCGCGTCAAGCGGGTATTGGACCTGGCCCAAGAAGAGGCCAACCACCTGGGCGACCAGTACATTTCCACCGAGCACATCTTCCTCGCCATCACCCAGGAGCGCAACACCCCGGTCGCCCAACTGCTGGCCGAAAGCAACATCACCCACGACCGCACGCTGGAAGGCGTCAAGCAAATGCGCGGCGGGCAGAAGGTCACCAACCCGCAGGCTGAGACCCATTACCGGGTGCTGGCTCGCTTCAGCCGCGACCTGACGCAGATGGCGCGCGAGCAGAAGCTGGATCCGGTCATCGGGCGCGACGCCGAAATCCAGCGCGTCATCCAGATCCTGGTCCGCCGGACCAAGAACAACCCGGTCCTCATCGGCGAACCGGGCGTTGGCAAGACCGCCATCGTGGAGGGGCTGGCGCAGAAAATCGCCGCCGACGATGTCCCTGAAATCCTCAAGGGCAAGCGGGTGCTCCAGCTGGACCTGGGGGCCCTCGTCGCCGGGACGCGCTTCCGCGGCGAGTTTGAGGAGCGGCTGAAAGCCATCCTGGAAGAGGTACAAAAATCGCAGGGGGAATTTATCCTGTTCATTGACGAACTCCACACCGTGGTCGGCGCGGGTAACGCCGTCGGCGCCCTGGATGCTTCCAACATGATCAAGCCGGCCCTGGCCCGGGGCGAGTTGCAGTGCATCGGCGCTACCACGTTAGATGAATACCGGCAATACATTGAGAAAGACGGGGCCCTGGAACGGCGGTTCGCCCCGGTCTTCGTGGAGGAGCCTTCGGTAGATGATACCATTGGGATGCTGCGCGGCCTGCGCGACCGCTACGAGGCCCATCACAAAGTCCGTATCTCCGACGAGGCCCTCGTCGCCGCCGCCCGGCTGGCCCACCGTTACGTCACCGACCGCCACCTGCCCGACAAAGCGATTGACCTGATTGACGAGGCCGCGGCCAAACTGCGGGTCGCGCTTTTCACGCTACCGCCCGACCTCAAACGATTAGAGGCCGAGATCAGCCGGCAGCGGGTGGAAGAAGAGGCCGCCGGCAACATGCGCGAGTACGAGCGCGCCGCCGAGATCAAGACGCAACGGTTGCGCCTGGAACAGGTCTTCAACAAAAAGCGCGAGGAATGGCTGCGCACCCACGAGCTGGACGACGTGGTGGAGGAGCGGGACATTGCCGAGGTCGTCTCGGCCTGGACGGGGATCCCGGTGTTGCAAGTCCTGGAGGCCGAGGCCGAGAAGCTGCTGCGCATGGAGGAGGCACTCCAGGCCCGGATCGTGGGCCAGGATGACGCCATCCACGTCATCTCCGACGCCACCCGCCGGGCCCGCGCCGGGCTGAAGGATCCCCGCCGGCCAATTGGGACTTTCCTGTTCCTGGGCGCTTCGGGCGTCGGCAAGACCGAGATGGCGAAAGCGTTAGCCGCCTTCCTGTTTGACGACGAAGAAGCGCTGCTGCGGGTGGATATGAGCGAATACCGCGAATCGCACACTGTCTCCCGGCTCTTCGGCGCGCCGCCCGGTTACGTTGGCTACGACCAGGGGGGGCAGTTGACCGAAGCCGTCCGCCGCCGCCCCTACCAGGTGATCCTCTTTGACGAGATTGAGAAAGCGCATCCCGACGTCTGGAACTCACTCCTGCAAATCCTGGATGAGGGCCGGCTGACCGACGGTCAGGGGCACACGGTAGATTTCCGCAACACCCTGGTCATCATGACCTCCAACATCGGCACGACCTACACGCAGCGGGCGGGCGCGCTCGGCTTTGCGAAGGGCGGCGCGATAGACGACGAAGAGACGCGGCGCCGGCTCCTCTCCGCGCTCAAAGAGACCTTCCGCCCGGAGTTCATCAACCGGGTGGACGAGATTGTTGTCTTCAACAACCTGACGTTAGACGACGTAGAGCGGATCGTGGACCTGCAAATGAAGGAAGTGAGCGGCCAGCTGGCCGAACACGGCCTCCAGGTGACACTGACACCGGCTGCGCGGCACTGGCTGGCCGAACAGGGCTACGATCCCCAATTCGGCGCGCGGCCGCTGCGCCGGGCCATCCAGCGCTACGTGGAAAGCCCGCTCAGCGTTGCCCTGTTGCGCGGCCAGTTCAAAACCGGCGATCACGTGGTCGTTGATTTAACAGCCGAGACTGGCCTGGTTTTCCAGAAAGCGGACGCCGTGGCAGCGCCCCAACCGGCCCTGCAACCGGCGGACGCCGCTTAGCGTTTCCGGTGATCAGGGGGGTGCAACGCGCTCCAGGGCGCGTTGCACCGTCTTGTCTTGTGTTTGCCAATTCGGGGGTTGGCAAACTTCGCCTTCCTGGTATAATAGTTATTATATTTAACTCATGTGGCGATCACCGTCGTTCAAATTCAAAATTGAGCCTTAGCGTGTCAGGGAAGGAGGTGGTTAGCCAAAAATAACCATAACCCGTTGTGAATGTTTTCCCATCTGTTTAACCCCTGTTGTTAAAAATCTCTTTAAGGGAGGAGAATTCCTATGCGTAAGAATCTGTTTGTCGTTGTCAGCATCGTGATGCTGGTGAGCCTGGTCCTGACCGCCTGCGGTGGCGGTGGCACGACGACCAAGTTCAAGGCCGGCATGGTCACCGATATGGGCGGGATTGACGACAAGTCCTTCAACGCCACTTCCTGGAAGGGCATGGAGATGGCACAGAAGGATCTGGGCGTCGAGGTGAAATACCTGGAATCCCAACAGCAAACCGACTACGCCACGAACATCACCCAATTCGTGAACCAGGGCTACCCGCTGATCATCACCGTCGGCTTCCTGCTGGGCGATGACACCAAGGCCGCCGCCGAAAAGAACCCGAACATCAACTTCGCGATTGTGGACTACTCCTACGATCCGCCGATCTCCAATGTCCGCGGGCTGACCTTCGCCACGGATCAGGCTGGCTTCCTGGCCGGCTATGTGGCGGCAGCCGCCACCAAGACCGGGAAAGTCGCCACCTTCGGCGGCATCAACATCCCCACCGTTTCCATCTTCATGGTCGGCTATGAAAGCGGCGTCAAGTACTACAACCAGAAGCACGGGACCAACGTGCAGGTCTTGGGCTGGGACAGCGCCGCTAACAACGGCGTTTTCGCCGGCAACTTTGAATCCACCGATGACGGCCGCCGCATCGCCGAAGAGCTGATGAACGAAGGCGCCGACGTCATCATGCCGGTCGCCGGCCCGGTGGGCCTGGGCACCGCGCAGGCCGTCAAGGCCAAGGGTGGCGCCTGGGTCATCGGTGTGGACACCGACTGGACCGTCAGCGCCCCGGAGTATAAGGACGTGGTGCTGACCAGTGTCTTGAAGAACATGGACCAGGCCGTCTTTGACACCATCAAGGCCGCTTCCGCCAAGGACTTCAAGGGCTTCAACGGTGAGAACTACAGCGGCACCCTCGCCAACAACGGCGTGGGCATCGCCCCGGTCGCCTCGGGCGTGATTTCTGCTGACGTGCAGAAAGAGCTCGATCAGATCAAGGCCGACATCATCGCCGGCAAGATTGACACCGGCTGGACAGCTTACCTGAACAGCCTGAAGTAATCACCCCTTGTGAGAGGCGGCGGCCCAGTCGCCGCCTCTCCTTGTTTTAAGGTTTTAAGTTTTAATTGAAATTGTTTGTTATTGCTTTCATACTCAATAACGCTATGCGTGATGCGTGATGCGTGAAAGACCTTTACGCATCACGCATCACGCATCACGTTTCCATTCACCTCACAGTCAGGAGGGATCATGCCCCCAGTATTAGAACTTAAAGGCATTACCAAACGCTTCCCCGGCGTCCTGGCCAACGATCACATTGACCTCACTTTGAACCAGGGAGAAGTACTGGCGCTGTTGGGGGAGAACGGGGCCGGCAAGACTACCCTGATGAACATCCTGTACGGCCTGTACGCCCCCGACGAAGGCGAAGTTTATATCCGCGGGAAGAAAGCCACCATCCATGGCCCCGGCGATGCCATTGCCCAGGGCATCGGCATGGTGCATCAACACTTCATGCTGGTGCCGGTCCTCACCGTGACCGAAAACGTCATGTTGGGCATGGAATCCATCAAAAACGGCCTCTTCCTGGACCGTGCCACAGCGGCCCGCCGGATTGAGGGAATTTCTAAACAGTATGGCCTGGACGTGGACCCGCAGGTGTTGGTCGGCGTGCTACCGGTCGGCATTCAACAGCGCGTGGAAATTATCAAGCTGCTCTATCGCAGCGCCGATATTCTCATTTTGGATGAGCCGACGGCCGTGTTGACCCCGCAAGAGGTAGAAGGACTTTTCCAAATCATCCGCTCGCTGGTTGCGCAGGGCAAATCACTCATCTTCATCTCTCACAAGCTCAAGGAAGTGCGCGAAATCGCAGACCAGATTGTGGTGCTGCGGGGCGGGCGGGTCGTTGGCGCTACCACGCCCGCGGAGAGCGACGAGCGGCGTCTGGCCTCCATGATGGTGGGCCGCGAGGTGATCCTGACCGTCCCTAAGGAGCCGGCCAGGCCCGCCGATGTGGTCCTGGATGTGCAAAACCTCAAAGTGATGAGCGACCGCGGTCAGGTCGCCGTGCGCGGCGTTTCCTTCCAGGTGCGGGCCGGCGAGATCGTCGGCGTCGCCGGGGTGCAGGGCAACGGCCAGACGGAGCTGGTGGAAGCGCTGACCGGCCTGCGCCCGGTGATGGAAGGTCAAATCCACATCGCCGGGCAGGACGTCACACATGCTACCCCGCGCCAGGTGACCGAGGCCGGCTCTTCGCATGTCCCGGAAGATCGCCAGCGCGACGGACTCGTGCTCAGCTATCCTATCTCCGACAACCTGATACTCAATACCTACTACCTGCCGCCCAATGCCCGTGGGCTGAACATGCAACAAAACAACATCCTGGAATTGGCCGAGAGGCTGGTCAAGGAATACGACGTCCGCACGCCCAGCATCCTGACCCCGGTCCGCAGTCTCTCCGGCGGCAACCAGCAAAAAGTGATCGTCGCCCGCGAGTTGAGCCGCCCGGCCAAGCTGGTCATCGCCTCCCAGCCGACCCGGGGGTTAGACGTCGGTTCCATTGAGTACATCCACTCGCAGCTGGTGCGCAAACGGGACGAGGGCGCGGCCGTCTTCGTCGTCTCCGCCGAGCTGGACGAGGTGCTCTCCCTGGCGGACCGGGTCATCGTCATGTACGAAGGCGAAATCATGGATACGGTGCCCATTGAAAAGGCTACCAAAGAGGAAATCGGCCTGCTGATGGCAGGGGTTCATCCAGAGCAAATGGCGCACCAGGAGGCAGCAGCATGAGCGAGCAAATCAGCACCACAGAAACAAAAAAGCAGCCAGGTGCCAAATCCAAATCCAAAGGGAGACTCAATCTACGCGGGGTGTCTGTCCCGCTGCTGGCCATTGTGACCGCGCTGCTCATCGGTGCCATTGTCATTATCTTCACCGATGAAAGCGCGCTGGCAGCCTTTCGCGAGGAGGGGCTCTTCGCCGGGCTCTGGCAAGGGCTCCAGGTGGTCGGGATCGCTTACGGCGCGCTGCTGACCGGCGCGTTCGGCGACCCGGCCGCGATGGTGCGCGGCCTGAGCACCTGGATCTCCACCGGTAACGGCGCAGCCTGGATCAGCTCACTCTATCCGATCACCGAGACGCTCCGCACGACAACCCCCTATATCTTCTCCGGGCTGGCAGTGGCGCTCGGCTTCCGGGGTGGGCTGTTCAACATTGGCGCTGAAGGACAATACTTCATTGCCGGCCTCACTTCGGTTTTTGTCGGGTATAGCATCAAAGGGCTGCCGATCTACATTCACCTGCCCCTGGCCCTGTTGGCCGGGATCGCGGGCGGCGCGCTCTGGGCTGGTATCCCCGGCTTCCTCAAGGCGAAAACCGGAGCGCACGAGGTGATCAACACCATCATGATGAACTATATCTCATTCCGCCTGGCCGAATTTATGCTGGATGTGGGGGGGCCGATGGCGCGCGGCGATAACCGCCCGGTCAGCCCCTACATTCAACCCACGGCGGAGCTGCCGCAGTTTTTCCCTTCCGATAGCACAATCCGTTTTAATGTCGGTTTTATCCTGGCGTTACTGGCGGCCTGGTTCGTCTACTGGCTCCTCTTCAAAACCACGCTGGGTTATGAAATCCGCACCGTTGGCCAGAATCCACGCGCGGCCAAGTACGCCGGCATCAACGTGCCGCGCACCATCGTGCTGACCATGATGCTCAGCGGAGGGCTGGCCGGGCTGGCCGGCGCGACCGACATTCTCGGCGTGCTGCGCTTTATGCCCAACGCTTTCTCCTCCGGCTACGGGTTTGACGCCATCGCGCTGGCATTGTTGGGCAACAGCCACCCCGTCGGGGTCGTCATCGCCTCGCTGCTTTTTGGGGCGCTGCGGGCCGGGGCGCGCAATATGCAGGGGATGGCCAACGTGCCTATTGACATCACATCCGTCCTGCAAGGCTTGATCATCATCTTCATCGCCGCGCCGGCCATCATCCGCGCGATCTACCGGTTGAAAGAAACCGAAAAGGGCGAGGGGCTGGTGCTCACCCGCGGTTGGGGACAGATGTAGGAGGCCGACCATGACCGTCATGAGCGAAGGATTGCTTAAAAAAGAACAACGACGGGCGCGCACCATGGGGATCGTCTTCCTCGTTTTCGCGGCCGCTATGTTGGGGCTCTTCCTGCCAGGGACGAACAGTGTCCAGGAGACCACCTTTGCTTTCAACCTGGGGAACGCCTGGGCCATCCCCAATCTGGTCTTCCCAACACAGATTGGGTTGTTCATCCTGACGGCGGTGGCGGCCTTCTTAGGGGCCTGGCAGCTGGCACGCGGCTTCAAAAACGTCAACCTGGTGCTGGGAATTGTCGCCGGCGTCTTCGTGCTGGCCTTCTTAGCCTGGGCCGCGCGCGGCAAATCCATGAACCTGACCGGGATGCTGCAATCCACCTTCCTGCGAGCCATGCCGATCCTGCTGGCCGCGCTCAGTGGCGTGATGTGCGAGCGCAGCGCGGTGATCAACATCGGCATTGAAGGCATGATGCTCTCCGGCTGCTTCATGGCCGCCCTGATTGGCAGCGTCACTCACAGTGTGTGGGGCGGATTGATCGGGGCGCTGCTGGCCGGCGGGCTGATGGGCGCGCTGCTGGCGGTGCTGGCCATCCGCTATAAAGTGGACCAGATCATCGCCGGGACGGCCATCAACATCTTAGCAACCGGCCTGACCAGCTACTTCAGTTCAGCGTTCCTGCAGAAGAACGGTGCGCTCAACTCTCCCCCGACCTTCAATCCCATACCGATTCCGCTCCTGGCCAAGCTCCCCATTATAGGGCCGGCGTTCTTCAACGAGACCTTGCCAGTCTATCTGGCGGTCTTGCTGGTGATCGTCATCCACGTCATGCTCTTCTACACCCCCTGGGGATTGCGGACGCGGGCCGTGGGTGAACATCCCCGGGCGGCCGATACGCTCGGCGTCAATGTCATCAAAACACGCTACATCAATGTTATTCTCGGCGGGATGGTGGCCGGACTGAGCGGTGCCTACACCGTCCTCAGCTCCGTAGCCCGCTTTGACGAACTGATGACCGCCGGCAAAGGATTTATTGGCCTGGCGGCCATGATCTTTGGCAAGTGGAGCCCGTTTGGCGCGTTGGGTGCATCACTCATCTTCGGCTTCGCCGATTCGCTGCAAACCAAACTGGCGATCTTAGCCGTGCCCATCCCTTCCCAATTCCTGCTGATGGCACCGTATCTGGTCACCATGATCGTGCTGGCGGGACTGGTCGGTGGTGCGGTCGCCCCCGCCGCCGACGGCAAGGCTTACGAGAAAGAATAACACCCACCGGTCACCGGTCCAATCCCATACCGCGAGCCTCAGCAGCGCCTGAGGCTCGCGGTATATTTTGACCTCCACACAGCACCCGCCTTGTTGAGAAGATACCCACAGGCAGCCTTTTTGCCTCCGGGCACTTTGTGACTAAAATAGAGGACATAGATATGAGACTAATGGGGAGGTCATTGTGCCGGCTGCTTCTGAGTCACCCACGACAGCCACGCCGCTCACCGGGCGCGGGCCCTGGCTCCTGGCCGGAGCGCTGGTGCTCGGCGGTGGGGCCGGGCTGGCTATCCTGGACCTCTCCACCACGCAAGGGAGCCTCCACGCCGGCGTGGGTGTGGCGCTCGGCAGCCTGGTCTTTGCGCTCTTCTATGCCTACCGGCGTTCCTGCTTGCGCAACCTCTTACTGTTTATGATACCGCCGCTGATGGGGCTCCTGGGCTCCACGGCGGCCAAAGCCATCTGCCAAGGGCGGCCCACCGCTGCCACCTGTCTGCCCAACCAGGTGCGCGCCTTCACCTTCGCCAACTTCTTCTTCCCACTGCTCCCTGTCGTGGTCAGCTGGGCCGTGTACGAGGCCGATTACCAATACCGGCAGGGACGTCAGCGAGCGGCATCACAGCCGCCCCACCCCCAGTCACCCCACGACCCGTGGCAGAATAAACCATGAGACCGCCTTTACACGCCTGGGACCTGGCCCCCGAAGACGCCGTGCGCGTGCAGACCCAACTGCGGGAGCGGCTGGTGTTGGCCTGGGACGGACGGGAGATCACGACGGTCGGCGGCGTAGACATCGGCCTGACCGGCGAGTTCGCCCGCGCCGCTATCGTCGTGTTGCACTACCCCGACCTCACGCCGCTGACGAGCGCCACGGCCGAGGTCCCGCTCATTTTCCCCTACCTCCCCGGTCTGCTGGCCTTCCGCGAAGGGCCGGCGATCCTGGCGGCCTGGGAGCGACTGGCCGTCTCCCCCGATCTGGTAATGTTTGACGGCCAGGGGATCGCCCATCCGCGCGGCTTGGGCATCGCCGCGCAGCTGGGACTCTGGCTGGAACGGCCCACCATCGGCGTCGCCAAATCGCGGCTCTACGGGCGGCACGCCGAGCCCGGTCCCCGCCGTGGCGACCAGACGCCGCTCTATGACGAGCGCGACCCGGCCACCATCATCGGCACAGTATTGCGCACCCGCGAACGCGGCAACCCGCTCTACATTTCCCCGGGTCATCTGATAGATGTGCCACACGCGGTCGCGTTCGTGCTCGCCTGTTGTACCGGCTACCGCCTGCCCGAGCCGACCCGCTGGGCGCACAAGGTCGCCGGCGGCGCCGCGTTACCAACAGGATCAGCGCGGCTCTTCTAAAAACCGGCTTAATGACGGAGGGCGCAAACTTCAGATTGCGTTTAGTGACCTGGCGTTGAATCCGGGGCTGGGAATGCCACACTTCAGCGCATAGAACGGCGCTAAAGCGCCTCACTACAAACCTAACTTAATATCCCGAATATCCGTGTAATTAATCCATGTACGAATCTACTTTACCCTGGCCGTCCGACTTTACCGCTCGCATGACCGGCTGGCTGGGCGACGCCGCCCCGGCCTTCCTCGCTGCGCTGGCCCGCCGTGACATCGGCCTGCGGCTCAACCCGCTGCGCGGCCCCCTGGCCGAGCTGCTGGCGCGCCTCCCCTGGGCTACCGATCCGGTCCCCTGGGCGGCGGAGGGGCGCGTGTTGCGCGAGCCGGCTCCGGTCGGTACGCACATCTACCATACGGCCGGCGCTTATTACATCCAGGATCCGAGCGCGATGGCGGCGGCCGTGCTCCTCGACCCACAGCCGGGCGAGTGGATACTGGACCTGGCGGCCGCGCCAGGGGGCAAAAGCACGCAAATCGCCGCCCGGATGCAGAACCAGGGCGTGCTCATCGCTAACGAGGTAGTGCGCCGGCGGGCAGCGGTGCTGGCCATGAACCTGGAGCGGTTGGGCGTCACCCATGCGCTGGTCCTCAACGAAACGCCCGACCGCCTGACCGGGCGCTGGGAGTCGCTCTTTGACGCCGTCCTGCTGGACGCGCCCTGCTCCGGCGAGGGAATGTTCTCCCGCGATGCCCAGGCCATCCGCGATTGGAGCGTGCCGGTGGTGCGGGGCAACGCCCATCGCCAGCGCACCATCTTGGAGCAGGCCGCGCCACTCGTGCGACCCGGCGGGCGGCTGGTCTACGCCACCTGCACCTTCGCGCCGGAGGAAGATGAGGGCGTCATCGCCGACTTCCTGGCCGGCCACCCGGAGTTTGAGCTGGCTATCCCGCCGGCTCTCCCCGGCTTCCAGCCCGGCCGGCCGGAGTGGTGCGGCGCACCCGAGGTCTTGCGCCGGGCCGTGCGCCTCTATCCGCACACCGGGCCGGGCCACGGTCACTTCCTGGCACGGTTACAGCGTCAGGCTGAACCCCAACCGGCCCCCGAGGACCGCCGTCCCTGGCCGGGGATGGAGGTGCCGGGGCGGGTCTTGCGGCTCTACCGCGACGCCGTGGGCGCTGCGCTCACGGCCGCACCGCCGGAGAGCGGGCTCTACTTGAGCCAGGACGACTATCTCTACGTCACGCCACTGGATCCCGACCTATGGCACGGCCTGCGGGTGCTGCGTCCGGGCTGGTGGGTGGCCTCCCAGCGGAACCGGGAGGTCTATCCCGACCACGCGCTGGCCATGGCGCTGCGGCCCGCCGAGGCGCGCGCCACGGTGACGCTCACGCCGGACGATCCCCGGTTGGCCGCCTTTCTGCAAGGCGGCTTCTGGCCCGACACCGGCCCGGAGGGCTTTGTCCTGGTGACCGTGGATGGGTTCCCCCTCGGTTGGGGCAAGCGCGGCGGCGGTCGGCTCCGCAGCCGGTATCCCGTCCATCTGCGGCAGGCCTGGCGCCCGGAGGATGCCGAATAACGCGAAGGAAAATACTCCCACGTCAGTGCTTAAAATAAAATCCCCCAACCCGTATCTGGGCTGTATCATTCGGGCATTTTCGCTAATGAAATTATAAATCAGGCAGAGCAAATCTATCAACCAGGGTTGACCGTCTCCGCCGCTAAACAATGGACCGAGGCCATCAAATTGTACGATCAGGCGCTCACACTCAATCCCCATCATGCACAAGCATACTTTGAGCGCGAATAGGCTGAGCGGCAACTGGCCTCAAGCCTGCGCTGAGTGTCAGGTACAAATATTATTGAAATACTTGAAATAGGGGATGTCACGCAAACAAATCCATGGTATGATATAAGATAGTAGTGGCCTGTTCCGAGCAGGATCAGGTGGCGCGACCTGGCACAGCGGTCAAACTGGAAAAGTCACCGTAAACGGTTTTCCCAATTATGGTTACGCGACATTCCAATTTTTAAGGAGGAACACAAGACTCATAACGTGCTGCAGGTGGAATGAATCGGTTTTTCTCAACAAAAACAACCCAATCCTTTAGAAAGGAGTACAGGCCATGGATTTCCGATTGACGGAAGAGCAAGAACTGCTGCTCAAGAGCCTCTCTGAACTGTTAGAGCGCGAGGCCCCCGAAACTGTCCAGGGCGAACTGGATGAAACCCACACTTTTCCCCACAAACTTTGGCAAGTATTGGCCGATGCCGGCATTTTGGGCCTGGGTATCCCCGAAGAGTACGGCGGCACCCCCACCGACATTATGACGTTGACCCTGGTCTGCGAAATGCTGGGCAAGTATGCCTACGATCTGGGTATCGTCTACGGGTTGGGCGTCATCACGATCAAAGACATCCAGGACTTCGGCTCGCCGGCCCAGAAAGAGCTGATCCTGGGCGGTTTCGTCAAGGGCGGGCTGCCCGCCGCGTTGGGCATTAGCGAACCGCAGGCTACCTCCGACGCCTCCGGCCTCAAAACCACCGCCGTGCTCCAGAACGGGGAATGGGTCATCAACGGGCAAAAAATTTACTGCACGATGTCCAACATCGCCGACTACATCCTGTTGATGGCGCGCGACCCCACCATAGAGAACCCCTATAAGGGCATGTCCATGTTCCTGCTGCCCACCCACACGCCGGGCGTCCGCATCAATCCGCTGCGCAAGATGGCCTGGTGGACCACCCCCACCTGCGAGGTCTTCCTGGATGACGTGCATCTGCCCCAGGATGCCCTGGTCGGCACGGTCAACAATGGCTGGTTCCAGCTCATGAAGAACTTTGAGATTGAGCGCCTGGCCCTGGTGGCGGTCTGTCTCGGTGGGGCCCAGGCGGCGTTTGAGGATGCAGCTTACTATGCCAACCAGCGCATCCAGTTCGGGCAGCCGATTGGGAAGTTCCAGCTGATCCAGAAAAAGCTGGTAGATATGATGGTCAAGCTGGAAAACATGCGCAATATGGCCTACAAGGTCGCCTGGATGATGGACCAAGGGATCCCGGTCCGGTTGGAACATGCCCTGTTCAAGCTCTACGGTGCGCAGGCTTCGCAAGAGGTCATTGACGATGCGCTGCAAATCATGGGCGGCCTGGGCATCATGATGGATCATCGCATCCAGCGGCTCTGGCGCAACAACCGCATTATGCGGATTGGCGGCGGTACCGACGAGATCATGTACAACATCGCTGGACCCCTGATCCTCAAAATGTTCAGCAAGAAGTAACTTGCCTGAAAATTCACCGCTGAGCAGGCAGAGTTAAATCAGACTCTGCGTACTCAGCAATCCCGGTGGCGAGCCGCCTTTTTCAGTACAGTTGAAGTAACTTTCTAACTTTATTTTAAGGAGCAACTCATGGTTAAGAGCACCGATATCCCGACCTTCGGTAACCTGCACGGCCTTAAAGTGCTGAGCACCGGTACTGTCGTCGCCGAACCGTATGCTGCCTCCCTGATGGCGGAACAGGGCGCCGATGTGATTCACGTGGAGAGCTCCGTGGCCCCCGATACCTGTCGCGCCATCCGGTACGCCTGGAACCAGGAACACCGCAACGAGCGCTGCATGGCCTTGAACATCCCCTCCCCGGAGGGCAAAGCCATCTTCTTGCAGCTGATTGAGTGGGCCGACATCTTCATGGAATCCTCCAAAGGCGGGACCTATGACAAATGGGGGCTGAGTGACGAGGTGCTGTGGGAGCACAACCCCAAGCTGGTGATTGTCCACGTCTGTGGCTTCGGCCAGAAAGGCGATCCGGTCTACGTGGCCCGCGCCTCCTACGACGCCATTGGCCAGGCCTTCGGCGGCTACATGTATATCAACGGTATGCCCGACCCGAACCCGCCCATGCGCGCCGTGCCTTATACCTGCGATTACATCACCGCGCTCAATGCCTGCTGGGCAGCGCTGGCGGCTTACCTCAACGTACAGCGGACCGGCAAGGGTGAAATGATTGATATCGCGCAGTTTGAGATGATGACCAAGATTCAACTGCACTACCCGATGACCTTCTTCCAGGATCATGTGCAGCTGGAGCGGCAGGGCAACGCCGATCCCAAGTTCGCCGGTTACAGCGCTTATAAATGCAAGGACGGCAACTATGTCTTCATCGGCCTGGTCGGCGGGGGCCCCATGAAGCGCGGGTTGCCGTTGCTGGGCCTGGCAGACGATCCCGACTTCCCGGCCGGCATCCAGCTGGCACTGCATGGGACGCCGGCCGGTGCCAAACTGGACGCAGCAATCCAGGCTTTCTGCGATCAATATACGGCCGAAGAGGTGGATGCCAAATTCATGGAGATTGAAGTGCCGTGCAGCGTCATCATGAAATACGAGATGATGGAACGCAACCCGCACTACATCGCCCGTGAGGTCTTCACCGAATGGGACGATCCCAAATACGGGCGGGTTAAGGGCGTCAATGCCTTACCGCACTTCCAGAACAACCCCAGCCAGATCTGGCGTGGGGCGCCGCTCTACGGGATGGACAACGATGACATCCTGGCCGAATTGGGCTATACCCCGGAACAGATTGAGGAGCTCTACCAGAAGAAAGTGGTCAAGGCCGAAGGCGGTTGCCATTAGCCGTGGCTAAACGACAGCGAATCAGCGAGCCGGCGGCCAAACGCTTCATCGCTGATTCGCTGTGCTGATTCGCTGTGCTGATTCGCTGTTTCGCTCATTTGATCTCTATCCCAGGAGGAACGATGGCCTACGAGTTTGAAACGCTCAAGGTGGAAGTGGCAGAAGGGGTCGCCGTCGTGACGCTCAATCGGCCAGAGAAGCTCAATCCGCTCAGTATGCAAATGCTGGGCGAGCTGTTGACCGCGTTCACCGCGCTGCGCGACGACGCCGCGGTCAAAGTAGTCGTCCTGACCGGCGCCGGCAAAGCGTTCTCGGCCGGTGGTGACATCAATGACATGTTGGGCGGCAAGCTCCAGCTGGATTACGTGGCCGGCCGCACCCTCGGCAAAACGATCCTGGCGATCCAGGGCCTTGAAAAGCCGGTCATCTGCGCGCTCAATGGCATTGCGGCGGGGGGCGGGGCCGGCCTCGTGCTGGCCTGCGATGTTATCTACGCCTCCGAGAAGGCCCGCTTTTCCGAGATCTACGCCAATATCGGCATGGTGCCCGACTGCGGCAACCTCTGGCTGCTGCCGCGCGTCGTCGGCCCGCACAAGGCCAAGGAACTTTGCTTTACCGCCGAGATCATTGACGCGCAAGAGCTGTACCGGCTGGGCATTGCGCAACGGCTCTTCTCGCCGGAAGAGCTCATGCCCAAGGTCATGGAGTTCGCGCAACGGCTGGCAGCCGGGCCACTCCTCTCCTACAAAATGACCAAGACCCTCATTGACCGGGGTTGGGGTATGTCGTTAGAGCAATTCTACGACCTGGAGGCGCTGGCGCTGGAGATTGTGATGCAGAGCGCTGATTTCAAGGAAGGGATGTCGGCTTTCCTGGAAAAGCGCAAGCCCGTTTATCAAGGCAAATAGTTATAGTTTAAGGAGGGCGAATGAACATTGTTGTTTGCTACAAATTGACGCCCGACGCCGAAGACATTGAAGTCAAACCCAACCGAACCATTTCCCTGGAGAAAGCCGAATGGAACATCGGCGAGTATGATCTGATGGCCATTGAGGCCGGCGTTCAGCTGGTGGAGGCCGTGGGCGGACAGGTTTCGGCGCTGAGTGTGGGGCCTCACCAGACGGCCGCCTCCAAAGCCAAGAAGGACGTCCTCTCCCGTGGGCCGGATGATCTTTACCTGGTGATAGACGACGCGCTGGCCAACGCCGACACCCACCTGACCGCGCGTCTGCTGGCTACCGCCATCCGCAAACGGGGCCCGTTTGACCTGGTGCTCTGCGGTGAGGGCTCGTCAGACCTCTACTTCCAGCAAGTCGGACTCCAGCTGGGCGAGCTGCTGGGGGTACCGGTGATCAACGCAGTGAGCCGGATCATGCCGGCCGACGGCAAAGTGATCGTGGAGCGCAGCCTGGAGAACGAGGTAGAGGTGCTGGAAGTCCCGCTGCCGGCCGTCCTGGCTGTGACCGCCGACATTAACCAGCCGCGCCTGCCTACCATGAAAGAAATCCTCAAAGCCGGAAAGAAACCGGTGACAGAATGGACGCTGGCCGACGTGCCACCGGCCGGGGGGCTGCAAGAAAGCGTGACCGTGCTCAGCACGCTGGCCCCCAAGCAGGTGGAACGCAAGCAGATCATCGTGCCGGGCAACCCCGATGAAGCCGTTCAGACGTTGATCGGCTATCTGAGCAAAGAAGGCGTCCTGTAGGAGGCACAACATGGCCGATCAAACCATATGGGCATTTTCAGAGAAGCCAGCGCTGCTGGCAGAATTGATCGCCGGGGCGCGTCAATTGAGCGGTGCCGCGGCCGCGGTCGTCGTCGGGCCACGGGCGCTGTGCGAACAGGCCCTCGCCGCCGGGGCCGACCGGGTCTACTGGCTGGGTGAGACCTCAGACAGCCGCCTGGTGGAGGACTATGTGCCAACGCTGGCGGCGCTGGTCACGGAGCAACAACCGGCGGCCTTGCTCATCGGCGCTACCAAGCGCGGAAAGGCGGTAGCCGGCCGGTTAGCGGCCCGCCTGGGCACGAGCACCATCACCGATGTCAAGCGGTTGAGCGGGGAGCCGGGCAGCTACCAGGCCGAGCATCTGATCTTTGGCGGTGGAGCCGTCCGCACCGAGCAGCCGCACGGGCTGCTGCTCTGTACCGTGGGCCAGGCCGCCTTTGAGCCGCTTCCCCCGGAGCCAGGCCGAACAGGCCCCGTGGTGGAAGTTCCCTTCGTCGCCCCTCCCTGGCAGCTCCAGCTGCGCGAACGCAAAGAGAAACCGCCGGTGTCGGTCAACCTGGCGGCCGCCAAGCGGGTCGTCTGCCCGGGGCGCGGGCTGGCAAAGGAGGAAGACCTGGCACTGATGCGCGAGCTGGCGCAGCTGCTGGAAGCCGAGATCGGCTGCACCCGCCCGCTGGCGGAGGGGCTGAACTGGCTGCCGCGCGAGCGCTACATTGGCGTCTCCGGCGCGAACCTCAAGGCCGATCTCTACATCGGCATCGGCGTCTCCGGGCAGGTGCAGCACACCGTCGGCATCAGCGAAGCGCATGTCGTGGTGGCAATCAACAAAGACAAAACGGCCGCCATCTTCCAACAGGCCGACTACGGCATCGTCGGCGATCTCTACACGGTGGTGCCGGCGCTCATCAAGGCGCTCCAGGCGCGGAAGTGAGCCATGGACGAAAAATTTGACGCGATCATCGTGGGCGCCGGGCTGGCAGGGAGTGCGGCGGCCTACCGGCTGGCCCAGGCGGGGCTGGAGGTCGTGCTGGTGGAACGCGGCCCCTACCCCGGCAGCAAAAGCCTGAGCGGTGGCGTGCTCTACGGGCGCGTGCTCTCTGAGCTCATCCCCAACTTCTGGGACGAAGCGCCGGTGGAGCGGTTCATCAACAACCAGGTCATCACGTTTATGACCGGGGAAGCCTCGTTCAGTGTGGACTTCAAAACGCAGGCATTCAGCGCGCCGCCCTACAACGGCTTCTCGGTGCTCCGGGCCCGGTTTGACCGCTGGCTGGGCGAGAAAGCGGAAGAGGCCGGGGCGATGCTCGTGCCGGGCATCCGGGTGGATCACCTGCTGCGCGAGGACGGCCGCATCGTCGGGATCGTCGCCGGAGATGAAGAAATGCGCGCGGACGTGGTCATTGCCGCCGACGGCGCTAACGCCTTCCTGGCACAAGAGGCCGGGCTGCGGGAGCGAATCCCGCCGGCCCATATCGCCGTGGGAGTCAAAGAACTGATCGGGCTGCCGCGCGAAACCGTGGAGGAGCGTTTCCGCCTGACCGGCAATGAGGGAACAGCCTATGCCATCGTCGGCTTTGCCACGCGCGGCGTCTCCGGGGGCGGGTTCCTCTACACGAACCTGGAAAGCGTCTCGGTCGGGGTGGTGATGCACCTGGACGACCTGATCCGTCACAACCTCAAACCGGGCGACATCCTGGAGGACTTCCTGGCCCACCCCCTGATCGCGCCGCTGATCCGCGGGGGCAGGCTGCTGGAATACGGCGCGCATCTGGTCCCGGAGGCCGGCCTGCAAGGGATGCCACGCCTGGTGACCGACGGGTTCCTGGTGGTGGGAGATGCCGCCGGTCTGACCGTGAACAACGGTCTGGTCGTGCGCGGCATGGATTTAGCCATCGGCTCCGGGATCGCCGCTGCTGAAGCGGTGCTGGCCGCCAAAGAAAAGGGCGACTTCAGCGCCCAGGGCTTGAGTGTCTACCCGCAAAAGCTGGAAGCCAGTTTCGTGATGCAGGATATGCGCACCTACGCCAACGCGCCCCATTTCATGGAAAACCCGCGGCTCTACGCGGCCTACCCCCAGCTGGCCACGACCTTGATGGCGCAACTCTTCGCCCAGACCTCACAACCCAAAGCGCACATCTTACCCACGCTGCTCAAGGCCGTGAAAGAGAGCAAGATCTCGCTGCTGGACCTGGCGTTGGACGGCTGGAAGGGGGTACGAACGCTATGAACCGCCTGGGCATCCCCGAAAAACTGGCGCTGGATAAGTACGAACTGGATGAGGGCAATCCTCACATCGTCGTCAACAACGAGATTTGCCGCCGGCTCTGCAAGGAACGGGCCTGCCTTTTCGTCTGCCCGGCCGGCGTCTACACCGAACAGAACGGCGAGATTATCCCCGAATGGGCCGCCTGCCTGGAATGCGGGACCTGTCAGGTCGCCTGCCCGCACGAAGCGCTCTCCTGGGTCTACCCGCGCGGCGGTTTCGGGATCATCTATCGCTACGGCTGAAGCCGCCTGAAAAAAGACTGCACCCGGCACAGGTGGCGCAGTAAAAACGTAGGGCCAGCTTCAGTTGGCCTCTTGAGCGCCACTCATGTCCTATCAGGGAGCTAAGGGAAGAAACGATGGACGACAACGGGATGGATCGGGTGAAAATCACGGTGCTGAGCATTGCCGGCGAGTGTCAGGCCGGGCACTGCGTGGGCCAGGAAATCATCGTGGATAACCTGACGCTCTCCGGTTACCTCTGTCCAGAGGCGCTGCACTCCCTCTGGCCCTGGGTGCAGGTGCTGCGTTTCCGGGGGCAATTCCCCTGGGGCGACCCCGACGGGGTCACGCTGGCCTGTCCTGACGGGGAAAACCTCGTACGCTTTGAGGTCCGGCGGATCAAACCCTGACCCCCACCGGTCGGTACGCAACTGGATGGGCGCGGCTCTGGAGGAGCCGCGCCCATTGCATTTTAGCCAGTTAAGTTATACAATGAAATTGCTCCACGTCATCCATGTTCAATCCCTGGTGTGAGATTGCCGGTCAATCAGCGAACATAGCAAAGCAAGGAGGACTGTATGGAACTGGAACGGCTCTTCTATCCCCAGAGCATCGTCGTGGTGGGTGTTTCCGAAAGCGCCAACAATCTGGCGCGAGCCATTGCCGAGAACCTGCTAAGCTTCAAGTACCCTGGTGCGCTCTACTTCCTCGGCCGGCAACCGGGGATGCTCGGTGGCATTCCCATCGTCACCTCCCTGGAGGAACTGCCGGCCGGGATTGACCTGGCCGTCATTTTGACCCCTGCTGCGACCGTACCCGGTTATTTAGACGCCTGTGGGCAGCACGGCATCCATTACGCCATCATTGAGAGCGGCGGCTTCGGCGAATTTTCAGAAGAGGGCCGGGCGCTCGGCGAGGAATTGGTCGCCATTGCCCACCGCTGGGGAATGCGTTTCGTCGGCCCCAACTGCATCGGCATCATGAACACCGCCAACGGCATCTGCACCATCTTTGTCAAAACGGAGCCCGATGAGGTCAAGCCGGGCCGGGTGGCGCTCCTGGCCCAGAGCGGCGGGGTCGTTCTCACCTGCACAGATATGCTCGCCGCGGGTGGCCTGGGAGTCAGCACCACCGTCAGCGTGGGCAACAAGCTGGACCTCAAGGAAGCCGATTACGTCCGGGCGTTCCTGAGCGATGAGGCGACTCAAATGATCATCCTCTACCTGGAAAGCGTGGACGACGGTCGCAGCCTGCTGGAGCTGGCCCGGACCGCAGAGAAACCTATCTTAGTCTACAAATCCAACACCGGTGAAGCCAGCGCCCACATCGCCCATTCTCACACCGCCGCGCTGGCCAACGACGAGCGCGTGGTGGATGCGGCGTTCCGGCAGGTCGGCATCCTCCGGCCGCGCACCTTCCACGAAATGGTCACCTTCGCCAAGGGATGCGCCATGCCGCCGGTGCGCGGCAACCGCCTGGCGGTCTTCTCCCGGTCGGGCGGCCATGGGATCGTCGCCGCCGACCTGGCAAGCGAGTTTGGCTTCACGCTGCCCCCGTTCGCGCCGCCGGTGCTGGAAAAGGCCAAGCCCTTCTTCCGCGCCGCCATCATGGACGAGAACAACCCTCTGGACCTGGGCACCGTCTTCAACTTTGACGCTTATGCGGTCCTCATTGAGGAAACGCTCCGCACGATGCACCCCGACGCCGTGATGCTGGTCTTCAACTACCGGCGGGAGACCAACGCCACGGCGCAACAGGTCGCCGAGACGCTCAAAGCGCTCAGCTGGACTTACGATACCCCCATCGCGCTCTGCTATTTTGCCGAGATGCCGGAAATTGCCCGCCTGGAGCGCGAACTGGGCTACCCGGTCTTCGCCGAAGTGTACGACGCGATGGCCGCGCTGGCTGCGGCGCGCGACAGTTACCTGACGCGGCAAAGCGCCCGGCAGAGCACCACCCCCGAGGCCGACGCACGCGCGGTCGTGCCGCCGGACGCGGCCGAACGCGCCCGGGCGCTCCTGGCCCAGGCTCAGGGCCGCCCGTTGCTGATCCACGAGGCACTTGCACTCTGCGCCACTTACGGCATCCCGGTCGCGCCGTGGGCGCTGGCCGCCGACGCCGGGGCCGCGCTCCAGCTGGCGGACCAGGTCGGCTACCCGCTTGCGCTCAAGGTGGTCGCCCCGGAGTTGAGCCACAAATCCGACGTGGGCGGGGTCGCCCTGGACATCCAGGATGGCCCGGCCTTGATTGCGGCCATGCAGGCCATGGCGGCGCGCCTGCAAGCGCGCGCCCCCGACGTCACACCGGCCGGCTACCTGCTGCAACGGATGGTCACGGGCGGGCGCGAGGTTATCCTCGGCGGCAAACGTGACCGCGCCTTTGGCCCGGTGGTCCTCTTCGGGCTGGGCGGCATCTATGTGGAGGTCTTCAACGACGCGGCACTGCGGGTGGCACCCATCACCCGCGCCGACGCCGCAGCCATGCTGCGCGAACCGCGTGGCAGCCGGCTCCTGCGGGGCGTGCGCGGTGAGCCCCCCGCC
>Ga0067045_1028283_pt1 | contig 37342 bp, 29 predicted proteins | sample TerdegcTABiofilm_FD_59184 | JGI IMG/M metagenome (GOLD analysis project Ga0067045, IMG submission 59184) | Combined Assembly of (Gp0054472, Gp0054536) Wastewater bioreactor microbial communities from Singapore -Terephthalate degrading...
TATGCCGATGACCAGCCGACCCTGGTCAGCCGAATCGATGCTCCCCAGGAGGTCACGCCGGACCTGGCGGGCAAGCGTCTGGCCATGGTCTATTACTACCTGCCCCCCGAACAGGTGCAGGCGTTCTACCCCAAGGCGCAGTTGCAACTGTACCCCTCGACCCTGAGTGCGATCGGTGCGGTCGCGTTTGGTCAGGCGGATGTCTACATCGGCGACGCCATCGGTGCCAACTATCTGATTCTGAAAAACTACCTGAACAACGTTCAGTTGGTCGATTTCTCGCGCATGGAGGTCAAGGATTTTGCCTTCGCCCTGGCCCGAAGCAACCCGCGCTTGCTGCACATAATCAATGCCGCGTTGGCCGCGATTCCCGCGGAAGAACGGCAGACTATCCTGCGGCGCTGGCATGCCGGCAGCGCCAGCCTCTCGGGGAAAAACCGTGTGCAGTTCACGGCCAGCGAACAGCGCTGGATGGACGCTCATCCCCGGGTTCGGGTGGCCGTCGACAGCAGCTTTGTACCGCTGTCGTTCTACAGCAGCGAGGGTGAGTTTCGCGGCGTGACGGCCGATCTGCTGGCCAAGATCAGCCTGCGCAGCGGCTTGAAATTCGACGTCCAACAAGGTTTCGCCGTGCCTGAACTGGTTGATCGGATCGAGTCGGGCCAGGCCGATCTGCTGGTGTCCCTGACCCCCAGTGCCGATCGAGTCGGCAAGCTGCGCTTCACCCGCCCTTATCTCAATACCCCCTACGTGCTGGTCAGCCGCGCGGGCGACAACGCGGCGGCGACCCTCGATCAACTGGACGGGCGGCGCCTGGTCCTGACCCAGGGCAGCGCCGTCAAGGACATGATCGCCACGCGCTATCCGGGCATTCAATTGCGCGAGGCGGGCAACGCCCTGGAGGCCATGGCCATGGTGGCCAGCGGCGAGGTGGATGCGGCGGTCAGCTCGCTGATCACCGCGCGCTACATGATTTCCTGGCAGTACCGCGATCAATTGCAGATCACCAGCACCGTCGGCACGTCTGCGGCCTATATGGCCTTTGCCACCGGGCTCGAGGCGCGGGAACTGCATTCGATCCTGGACAAGACGATGTTCAGCATCCCCCCGGAAGAAATGGACGAACTGACCAATCGCTGGCGCAGCGAGGTGGTGGTCGATGACAGTTACTGGCTGCGCTACCGTTCGACGATCATCCAGGGGTTTGCCATTGCCGGCCTGTTGTTGGTGGTGGCGCTGGTCTGGATCGGCTATTTGCGCCAACTGATCCGCAAGCGCGAGCAGGCCGAACGGGCGCTCGGCGATCAACTGGAGTTCATGCGCGTGTTGATCGACGGCACCCCGCACCCGATCTATGTGCGCGATCGCCAGGGCTGCCTGATGGTCTGCAACAACGCCTATTTGCAGGTGTTCGGGGTTGAGCGCGAGTCAGTCATCGGCAAGACCGTGATCACCGGCAAGCTCAAGAGCGTGGTCGAGGCCAGGGTTTTCCACGAAGAGTATCTGCAGGTGATGGCGCAGGGACTGCCGCGGGTGCTCGACCGGCAGTTGACCCTGTCGGCTACGGATGTGCGCACCATCTATCACTGGATGTTGCCCTACCGGTGCAGCGATGGCCGGGTCAAAGGCATCATCGGTGGCTGGATCGACGTCAGCGAACGCCAGCAGTTGCTGGAACAGTTGCGCGAAGCCAAGAACGAGGCCGACGCGGCGAATCGGGCCAAGACCACCTTCCTGGCGACCATGAGCCACGAGATCCGCACCCCGATGAATGCGGTGATCGGCATGCTCGAGCTGGCGATGAAAAAGGCCGAGCAGGGGGTCATGGACCGCTTTGCCGTCGAGGTGGCCTCAGGGGCGGCGCGCGGCCTGCTGGAGTTGATCGGCGACATCCTCGACATCTCGCGTATCGAGTCCGGGCACCTGTCGCTGGCGCCCGAGCGCGCCAATCTGCGCGCCCTGGTGGAGTCGGCCGCACGGATTTTCGAAGGCCTGGCCCGCCAGAAGCAGTTGCACCTGCACCTGGAGGTGGATGCCGCCGCCAATCAGGACGTGTTGATCGACCCGTTGCGCTTCAAGCAAATCATTTCCAACCTGTTGAGCAATGCCATCAAGTTCACTGAGCAGGGTCAGGTGCGCCTGCGTGTACAGGCCACGCCGGACGGTGACGGCCAGGGGCTGACGGTGCGCCTACGGGTGGAAGATTCCGGCAGCGGGATTTGCCTGGCGGACCAGCAACGCCTGTTCAACCCCTTCAGCCAGGCCAGCAACAACCAGCAGTCGGCGCGCAGCGGCTCCGGTTTGGGCTTGATGATCAGTCGCACGCTGTGCGAGATGATGGGCGGCACGCTGCAACTGTCCAGCGTGCTGGGGCAGGGCACGCAGATTGAAGTGGGCTTGCACTTGCCGGTTCTCGAGTCCCTGGCCACCGCCCTTGTGCACAAGGAGGCGCCCCCAGTGCAGGGCCAGGTGCTGAGCATCCTGGTGATTGATGACTATCCGGCCAATCGTCTGTTGTTGTCCCAGCAACTGACTTACCTGGGGCATCGGGTCAAGGAAGCCCAGGACGGCGCTCACGGTTTGTGTGTCTGGCGCAGCCAGCATTTCGATGTGGTCATCACCGACTGCAACATGCCTCTGATGAACGGCTATGAACTGACCCAGGCGATTCGCGCCGAAGAGCGCACCAGGGGCATTGAACCCGGTCTGATCCTGGGCTTCACGGCCAACGCGCAGCCGGAGGAAAAAGTCCGTTGCCGCGAGGCCGGGATGGATGGCTGCCTGTTCAAGCCCATCAGCCTGCAGGACTTGAGTGCGTGCCTGGCATCCGTGGCCCCCGACACCGTGCCGGTCCCGACCCTCGAGGAGCGTCGCGAGCCCACCGATGCCATCGACCTGGACAACCTCGAACAACTGACCCGTGGTGACCGCGCGGTGCTCCGGAGCCTGTTGGGCGACCTGGCCAGCAGCAACGAAGAGGACATGTCGCGGCTACTGAAGTTGTTCACCCGCCATGATGTCAACGGTTTGGCAGACCTGGCGCACCGGGTAAAGGGCGGGGCGCGGATCATCAAGGCGCAAGCCCTGATTCACTGTTGTGAACGCCTGGAGGCCGCCTGCAAGGGGTTCGATGAGGCGCAACTGACGGCGGCGGTGGATCAATTGCAGCAGGCCATGGAGCGCCTGGGCGAAACCCTGGAACAACAGGTGGGCTAAGGGGCGAGGGGGAGCCGACTGTGCGGGGTCAATAGGTATGGGTAACTCTGGGAAATTTCCTACAAGTTTTAGGACGTTTCCTAATTAAGTTCAGGAAGTGGGCGGAGATAATCAGGCATCTTTTTTACATAACGGGCCGCCCAAATGATACTGCCGATCAGGGTTCTGGTACTTGAGGATCACCCCTTTGTCCGCGCTGTAGCCGTCAAGATGCTCACGCAATTGGGCTGTGAGGCGGTATTCCAGGCCAGTGACGGCGCGCAGGCGCTGGCAGTCCTGGAAGAAGTCGGTGCCGTGGACATCGCGCTGTGTGACCTGTGCATGGAGGGCATGGATGGCCTGGAGTTCTTCCGCCAGGTCGGGCAGTGCGGGTTGGTCGGCTCAATCATCATCAGCAGCTCGCTGTCGGCGGATCTGCGCCGCGCGGTGCGGCAGATCGTGGCGTTGTCGGGGCTCAGGCTGCTGGGGGATGTCGGCAAACCCCTGCATCCACGGGCGCTGGGCCAGTTACTGGAAAAACACCTGATCAGTCCCCGGGAAGAGCGAGTGCCGCCGCCAGCACCGCCGCCACCAGCCTGTGCCAACGAAGTGCGCCACGCCCTGCACGATGGCCAGTTCCAACCCTACTACCAGCCTAAAGTCGACCTGATGAGCGGTGCGGTTTGTGGTGTGGAAGTGCTGGTGCGCTGGCATCACCCGTTTCGTGGGGTGCTGTCGCCCGTGGCGTTCCTGCCGGAACTTGAGCGTGCCGGCTTGTTGGACTCGCTGTTGTTCACCCAGATCGACCAGGCCCTGACCCTGCAACGCCAGGCGCGCGAGCAGGGCTTTGCGATCAACGTTGCGTTTAACCTGCACGCCCAGCAACTGGCCAATCCGCTGCTGGTCTCCACCATCCGCGGCATTCTTGCGCTGCAGGGTACGCCAGGCTCGAGCCTGACCTTCGAACTGACCGAAAGCGGCCTGCTTGAAGCCCCGGCTACCAGCCTTGAGAGCCTGGTGCGCCTGCGCATGATGGGCTGCCAGCTGTCGATCGATGACTTCGGTGCCGGCTTTTCCTCGTTGCAGCGCCTGTGCCAGCTGCCGTTCAACGAGATCAAGCTGGACGCTGAGTTCGTCCGCACCTTTGAGGATCAACCACGTTGCCGGGCCGTGATCAGCAGCACCCTGGCCCTGGGGGATGCCTTGGGCATGTCGGTGGTCATCGAAGGGGTCGAGACCGAGCAGCAGCGCCAGCAGTTGCTTGCTTTGGGCTGCACCCAGGCTCAGGGCTACCTGTTTGCCCGCCCCATGAGCGGTCCCGATCTGTTGCATTGGCTGCAGGTGTCTGCAGTCGCGCAACAAAAAACTTGATCGAGCATGGAACTGTTTCTTTAGGAATAGTCCTACAGAAACGTCGCGGTGTTGCCCTTAGTCTTACAGCCTCTTGAAAGGGCTGGTTAAAGACCGGTCGCATTGTCTTTGCAGAGTTAGTCAACCATGCCAAATAAAGCCTTACGCATCCTTATCGCCGATGAGCAGCATTTTCATCGCATGAAAATCGAACGTGGCCTGAACCAGCTCGGTTACTACCGGATTGCCCCCGTGCACTCGCTCGAAGAGCTGCTGACGGTGGTGGAGTACGGCTGCGAACCCTTTGACCTGGTCATCCTCGATGCCAACCTGGCCGCCGGCGGCGGGCTGGACCCGCTGGGCTTGTGCCAGGACAACCTGCAGATCCGTCATGCCTTGATCTACGATGCCGAGCAAGCCGGGCTGCCTGCCCTGTATCCCGCTGCACAGCGCAAGGTGCGGCTCCACCAGGCCCGTCTACCCGACCAGGAAACCCTGGAGAGCCTGATGCGGCGTGTCGATACACCCATCCCACTGTCCGAGCGTGGACACGGCTGGCCGCGTGACAGTTTGCGTGCCTGAATAGCCTTGAACCGGACTACCGTTCGTCGGAACTGTCAGATCTGACAGGTAGTCCGGGCCTTATCCCCGTGCAATAGTCTTGGCGCAGCTGTCGTGTCTGCGTTGGCGTACGCCTTCTACATCAGGAACTACCCATGAGTTCACTGTTGATCATCGATGATCATCCAGTTATTCGTGCCGCTCTAAAAATGGTGCTGGGAGCCCTCAAGGACGCCCGCAATCGGACGGTCTTCCAAACCATCATGGAGGCCTCCGACGGGATTGAAGGCCTGCAGATGATTCGTCAGCACGCGCCCACTCTGGTGGTGCTCGACCTCAATATGCCAGGGCTCAGCGGGCTGGACTTTCTCAGCCGCCTGCAGCGTGAGCGAATCTCCACGCGGGCGGTGGTGTTCACCGCCAATGAACCGCGGTTTTACATGGAGCGCTGCACCCGGGCCGGAGCCATGGGCTTCGTCGAAAAAACCAACGACCTGCAGGAGCTGTGCAAAGCCGTTCAAGCGCTGCTCAGTGGCTACACCTATTTCCCCCGGCTGGAGACCAGCACGGTCAATCTCAGCAGCGTGCAAATCGACGAGCAGCAGATGATCGACACGCTCTCGGACCGCGAGCTGAGCATCTTCCAGGCACTTGCCCAAGGTATCACCAACCAGGAAATCGCCGAGCGCCTGCACCTGAGCCACAAGACGGTCAGCACCTACAAGACCCGGCTGATCATAAAACTCAACGTGGAATCCCTGGTCCACTTGAGGGATTTTGCCAAGCGCAATCATCTGATCTGAAGGGCCATCGACATGCGTGCCTGGCTGCTGCTGTTGACGTTGCTCAACCTGTGCTGGTCGCCGAGCAGTCCTGCTGCCGGGCCGCAACCCTTGCAGTTGATGGGGCGCTCGAGTGTCGAAGGCTATCGGGTCGAGCTCGCGGCAACCGACTGGCACTGGCTGAGGAACCAGGGCCGTTTGCGGTTGGGGGCCTCGGCGCCGGATTACCCGCCTTTTGAAAACACGATCAACGGGGACAATTTCGAGGGCATCACCGCCGACTTTGCGGAGTTGATCGGTCAGTTGCTGCATATCCGGGTGGAGGTCCAGCGCTACGACTCGCGTCAGGCCGTGATCGCCGCGCTGAAGCAGGGTGAGATCGATCTGCTGGGGGCGGCCAATGGTTTTGAAGCGGCCGATCCGCAGTTGGTGATGTCCCAGGCCTATGCCGAGGATGCGCCCATCCTGGTGACCCGCCGGGGCGACAGTGCGCGCCTGGTGCCGGACCTGGCGAACCTGCGGGTGGCGATGCTCGACCATTACCTGCCGCCGCAGACTATCAGGGCGGCTTATCCCAAGGCGCACCTGCAGCTGTATCGCTCGACCCTGAACGCCGTCGGCGCGGTGGCGTTCGGCGGTGCGGATGTCTACCTGGGTGACTCCATCAGCGCCAGCTACCTGATCAACAACCACTACCTGAGCAACGTGCAACTGGCCCAATTCGCGCGGCTGGAAGTCAACCCGTTCGGCTTTGCCCTGAGTGTCGACAACCGGCGCTTGCGGCGCATCATCGACGCCGCGCTGGCGGCGATTCCGGAGCAGGAGCGCACCACCATACTGCGCCGCTGGAGCACCGGCAGCAGTTTTGGCGGCAGCCAGCAGGTGCAATTGAGCGCGAGCGAGCAGCGTTGGCTGGAGCACCACCCCCAGGTCAAAGTTGGCTTCCTGCGCAACTTCGCACCGCTGTCGTATGAAGACGAAAATGCACAGTTTTCCGGGCTCGGCGCCCAGGTCATGGACCGCATCAGCCTGCGCACCGGGTTGAAATTCCAGGCGCTGGCGGGTGACTCCCTCGATGGCCAGATCGCCCGGCTCAAGGCCGGCGAGCTGGACGTACTGGCCGGGATCACCCCGACCCTCGAACGCCAGGCCATCCTGCGGTTCACCCGACCCTACCTGATCAACCCGTATGTGCTGGTCTGCGCGATCGGCAACAAGGCCCCAGTCACCCTCAAGGATCTGGCCGGCAAGCGGGTGGCGGTGGTCAGCCGCAACCCGCAACGCGATCTGATCCGCAGCCATGCCCCCAACGTGCGCTTCATCGAGGTGGACAGTCCCGCCCAGGCGATGGCGCTGGTGGCCAGCGGCGGCGCCGAGGCGGCATTGAATACGTTGATCAGCGCGCGCTACATCATTGCCCGGCAATACCGCGACAAGCTCCAGGTGGCCAGTACCGTGGGCGCCGAACCGGTGCACATCAGCTTTGCCACGCAGCGTGGGGCCGTCGAGCTGCAGTCGATCCTGAACAAGGCGTTGCTCAGTATTGCGCCGGAAGAAATGGACGAATTGGCCAATCGCTGGCGCACGGGACTGCCGGTCGACGACAGTTATTGGGCGCGCTACCGCACCCCGATCATCCAAGGCTTTGTGGCCGCCAGCCTGCTGTTGCTGCTGGCGCTGGGCTGGATCACCTATCAGCGGCAGTTGATCCGCAAACGCCAAGTGCTGCTGGATCAAGTGCAGCAGGCCAGGGCCGCCGCCGACGACGCCAACCGCGCCAAGACCACCTTCCTGGCGACCATGAGCCATGAAATCCGCACGCCGATGAACGCGCTGATCGGCATGTTGGAGCTGGCGAGCAAACGTGCCGAGCAGGGGGTGACCGACCGCGTCGCGATTGAAGTCGCATCCAATGCCGCGCAGCACCTACTGGAGCTGATTGGCGACATCCTCGACATCTCGCGGATCGAGTCCGGGCATTTGGCCCTGGTGCCGGAGCGGACCAGCCTGCCGCTGTTGGTGACATCGGTGAGTGCGGTATTCGAAGGCCTGGCGCGGCAGAAAAAACTGGCGTGGCAGGTGGAGCTGGACGTGCGCTGCCAGCGCGATGTGTTGATCGACCCGATGCGCTTCAAACAGGTCCTGTCCAACCTGTTGAGCAACGCCATCAAGTTCACCCACACCGGGCACATTCGCCTGATGCTGCGGGTGGTGCCTGGCACCATGGCCGGGCATGTGGCGGTCAAGGTGGTGATCGAGGACAGCGGGATTGGCATCAGCCACGCCGACCAGCAGCGCCTGTTCAGCCCCTTTGTGCAGGCGGGCCAGGGTTCACAGGATGGGCGCAGTGGCTCGGGCCTGGGCCTGGTGATCAGCCGCACCTTGTGCGAGATGATGGCAGGACGTCTGCAACTGAACAGTGTGCTGGGCCGCGGGACCCAGATTGAAATTTCCCTCGATCTGCCAACACTGCCCCCCTTGAGCGAGTCGCCACCCGCCAGCGAACCCCCGACGACGAAGCCAGGGCGTTCGTTGAATGTGCTGGTGGTGGATGACTACCCGGCCAATCGCCAGTTGCTCGCCCAGCAATTGAGCCATCTGGGGCATCGGGTGCAGTTGGCCAAAGACGGAATAGAGGGGTTTCAATTCTGGCGCGAGCAGGTGTTTGACGTGGTCATCAGCGACGTCAACATGCCCGCGCTCAACGGGTATGAGTTGGCGGTCGCGATCCGCGACGAAGAACGCCGCCAGGGCTTGTCTTCCTGCCTGATCCTGGGCTTTACCGCCAATGCCCAGCCCGAGGAGAAGATCCGCTGCCTGGAGGCGGGGATGGATGATTGCCTGTTCAAGCCCATTGGCCTGCACGACCTCAGTACCGCCGTTACGCGGGGCACACTGAACACCCATGAGCCGCCGCCCCCTGCGTCCGTGGTCGATGCGGCCATCGACCTTAGTGGGCTGCGGCAGATGAGTGGGGATGATCCAGCGATGATCGATGATCTGCTGGTGCAACTGGCGGCCAGCAATGCCGAGGACATGGCACGGCTGCAGGCGCTGCATGCAGAAGGCCATGTGCCGGGCTTGCTTGAGCTGGCTCACCGCATCAAGGGTGGGGCGAAAATGGTCAGGGCCCGGCAGCTGATTCACGGTTGCGAGTTGCTTGAGGCCGCCTGCCAGGAATCCGCCGACAGTGCGGCCATGGAACAGGCGGTGCAAGGCCTGGGGTCAGCCATGCGAGAGCTGGATCAGTACCTCAAAGGCTGAGCCGCGTGGGTCAATCCCAGTTCGGTGCGATGCCCTTGGGGCTGGTCAGGCGCTGGCCGCGCTCCAGTCCGGCGATCAGTGCCATCTCGGCGTCACTGAGGGTCAGCCCGACCGCACCCAGGTTACTTTGCAGGTTGGCCCTCCGGGTCGATGACGGAATCACTGCGTAACCCAGCTGCATGGCCCAGGCCAGGGTCACTTGCGCGGCCGTCGCCTGATGCTGCTGGGCAATCTGCTTGATGACGGGGTCGTTGAGGATTTCGCCATAGGCCAGGGTCATGTAGGAGGTGATCTGAATACCGTGGCGTTGGGCAAATTCCACCACCTTGCGGTTCTGCAGATACGGGTGCAGCTCGATCTGGTTGGTCGCGATGTTTTGCGCACCCACTGCGTCGATGGCTTGCTGCATCAGCTCGACGGTGAAGTTGGAAACCCCGATCTGCCGGGTCAGGCCCAGCTCCCGGGCTTGTTGCAGGGCCGCCATGAATTCCTCCACCGGTACCTGGTTTTCCGGGGACGGCCAATGGATCAAGGTCAGGTCCAGGTAATCGGTCTTGAGCTTGCGCAGGCTGTCCTTGAGGCTGGCGATCAGGTTGTCCCTGGCGAAGTTGGCGATCCAGATCTTGCTGGTGATGAACAACGCTTGCCGGTCGATACCGCTGGCGGCGATGGCTTCGCCGACATCGGCTTCGTTGTCGTAGATCTGTGCGGTGTCGATGGCCCGATAACCCAGCTCCAGGGCCGTGCTGACCGAATCGATGAGCACCTGGCCCTGCAGGCGAAACGTACCGAGGCCGAAGGCGGGAACAGGCATGGGTGACTCCAGGAGGTGATGACGGGAATGACCCTGAGTATCCCGTGCCCATGCCTTTAGAAAAACCGCTGTCCCGGCAAAGCATTGTTTACTGAAAGTCACGAATGGGACCAGCCGCTGGAAACTCCACGCTTGCCCCTAGGCAATATCGCTGTGGCTGAACTCTTCTCCCAGGAAATCGATAAGCGTGCGCACCGACGGCAGCAAGCCGCGGCGTGACGGGAAGATCGCATGGACAATCCCGCACTTGGGCGCCCAGCCCGGCACCAGTTCGATCAGGCGCCCGGCGGCCAGGTCGTCGCGCACCACCACAGCCGGCAAGTGGGCGATTCCCAGGCCTTGCAGCACGGCGGTGCGCAGGGCGATCAAGTCGTCGGTGACCAGGCGCGGATGATGGCGGATCAGCGCCGTGGCGCCCTGCGGGCCGAACAGTTCCCACTGGTATTCCCGTTGCGCCGCCCCCCAGTGCAGGCTGGGCAGGCCGCTCAGGTCGGCGGGCAGGGCGGGCGTCGACAAGCGCTGGGCGAACGCCGGGCTGCCCACCAGCACCTGGGTGCTGTTGCCTAGCACTTTCATCACCAGGTCGGTGTTTTCCAGGGGCGGAAACCGTACCCGCAGGGCGATATCAAACCCCTCGTGGATCAAGTCGACGCGGCGGTTGGTGCTCTCGATGAACAACTCCACCAGAGGGTACTTGAGCATGTAGCGCGTCAGCATTGGCCCGACCCAGGAATTGAGCAGCGCGGTCGGGCAACTGATGCGCACCAGGCCCTGGGGTTCGGAGCGATTGCGCTCGATCAGTTCGGCGGCGCTTTCCGCTTCCACGCGCATTGCCAGGCAGCGTTGGTAATAGGCCTGGCCGATTTCGGTGAGCGAGCAATGCCGGCTGGTGCGGTGGATCAGGCGCACGCCCAGGCGTTCCTCGAGCTGGGCAATACGCCGGCTGAGCTTGGATTTCGGCATGTCCAGGGCACGCCCGGCCGCGGCAAATCCGCCGTGTTCGACCACCTCGGTGAAGTAATACAGGGTGTTCAGGTCTTCCACTATCGTTCCTCAAATAGAACGCTAAGAGCGATTTTTGCAGTCTATCCCATCAATGGTGGCGGATTTAAGCTTTGTCCATGTTCTGACTCAGCCCATTCGGAGGCACCATGAAAAACATCATCGGTATCTACACCAGCCCAAAAATGCACTGGGTGGGCGATGGTTTCCCGGTTCGCACGCTGTTTTCCTACGACAACCTGGGCAAACACATCAGCCCGTTCCTGCTGCTCGACCATGCCGGTCCTGCTGAATTTACCCCCACCAATGCCCGGCGGGGCGTTGGCCAGCACCCGCACCGCGGTTTCGAAACCGTGACCATCGTCTACGACGGCGAAGTGGAGCACCGTGACTCCACCGGCAGCGGCGGCAAGATTGGCCCTGGCGATGTGCAATGGATGACCGCGGCCTCCGGCATTCTCCATGAGGAGTTCCACTCCCAGGCATTCGCCAAGCGCGGCGGCACCCTGGAAATGGTGCAGTTATGGGTCAACCTGCCGGCCAAGGACAAAATGGCCGACCCCGGCTACCAGACGCTGCTCGACGCCGACATCCCGAACATCGCCTTGCCGGACCAGGCCGGCAGCCTGCGCCTGATCGCCGGTGAGTTCGCCGGCCAGCGGGGGCCGGCACGCACCTTCACCCCGATCGACGTCTGGGACCTGCGCCTCAAAGGCGACAAGTTGCTCAACCTCGACCTGCACGAAGGCCGCAACACGGCGCTGGTGGTATTGCGCGGCACGGTGCAGGTCAACGGCGTGGAGCTGGTGCGTCAAGGGCAGTTGGCCCTGTTGGAGCGCAAGGGCGATCAACTGAGCCTGGAAGCCAATGGCGATGCCGTGGTGTTGCTGCTCAGCGGCGAACCGATTGACGAACCCATCGTCGGCCACGGCCCGTTTGTGATGAACAGCGAGCAAGAGATTCACCAGGCGTTCGCCGACTTCCAGTCCGGGCGCTTCGGCCAGATGCAGGGTTGACCCCTGCCGCTTCAAATCATGACTACGCTCCTTGAGCTGTAAGGGCTCACAGGTGGCGAACGAACAGCCGGTGCTGGACGTCCAGCATCGGCCGGGTACCCCCAACGCCGACGTTCACTCGGCATCGATAACACGCGAGGACTACTGCAATGACTACTTCTTACAAGCGTCTGGACAAGGATAATGCCGCCGTTCTGTTGGTGGATCACCAGGCAGGCCTGCTGTCGCTGGTGCGCGACATCGACCCCGACCGTTTCAAGAACAACGTGCTGGCCCTGGCCGACCTGGCCAAGTACTTCAAATTGCCGACTATCCTGACCACCAGTTTTGAAACCGGCCCCAACGGTCCGCTGGTGCCCGAGCTCAAGGCGATGTTCCCGGATGCGCCTTACATTGCCCGGCCTGGCCAGATCAACGCCTGGGACAACGAAGACTTCGTCAAGGCAATCAAGGCCACCGGCAAGAAGCAACTGATCATCGCCGGTGTCGTGACCGAGGTCTGCGTGGCATTCCCGGCCCTCTCGGCCCTGGCCGAAGGTTTTGAAGTGTTTGTGGTGACCGACGCGTCCGGCACCTTCAACGAACTGACCCGCCAATCGGCCTGGGACCGCATGTCGTCCTCGGGCGCCCAATTGATGACCTGGTTCGGCCTGGCCTGCGAGCTGCACCGCGACTGGCGCAACGATGTGGAAGGGCTGGGCACCTTGTTCTCCAACCACATCCCGGACTACCGCAACCTGATGACCAGCTACAACACCCTGACCAACAGCAAGTAATACTTGCCCGGATGGCGTACGCCGATTCGGTACGCCATCCCTCATCCCCTGCAGGAGCAAAGTTGTGCTCCTGCAGGTTTTTCTGTGGTCCCTTCTTTGCCTGCCATCAATTGCTCCTACACTGTGTCGCAGTCAGTGCAATCGTCACGGCATTGGCATGGCTGGAGTGGTTCGATGCTGTCTTTTTTCACTGATCACCCGCTGATCTGCGCCTTGGCCCTGATTCTCCTCGACATGCTGTTGTGGCGGTTGCTCAGCGCCATTAGCAGCTACTGGAAGCTGCTGGTGCGGGTACTGATTTTCGCGTTGTTCAGCGTGGTGCTGTTCAACGAAGGCCTGAACCCGCTGCAGACTGCGCCCTGGCCGGACAATGTGCCGTTGCACCTGGCGGCGACCGGCCTGCAGATCGGCTGGTGGCTGTTCGCTGCGAGAACCCTGACGGTGCTGATCGGCGCGCTGATGATGCAGCGCGTCGGGCATACCGGGCGGTTGTTGCAGGACCTGCTGGGCGCGGTGATTTTCCTGATTGCGGTGATTGCCGCGCTGGCCTATGTCCTCGACCTGCCGGTCAAGGGCGTGCTGGCCACCTCCGGGGCAGTGGCGATCATTGTCGGCCTGGCGTTGCAAAGTACCCTCAGTGACGTGTTTTCGGGGATCGTGCTCAACACCACCAAACCCTATCAACTCGACGACTGGATCTCCATCGACGGCATGGAGGGCCGGGTCATCGACATCGACTGGCGTGCCACCCGCCTGCAGACCGCCCAGGGCAGCATGGCAGTGATTCCCAACTCGCTGGCGGCCAAGGCCAAAATCATCAACTTCAGCCGCCCCAGCGACATTTTCGGCATCGCGGTCAGCGTGCAGGTCAGCCCCCATGCGCGCCCGCAAACGGTGATCGAAGCACTGGAGCGGGCGATGCAAGGTTGCCGGCAATTGCTCGCGAAACCGGCCCCCAGCGTGGCATTGAAAAGTGCCAGCAGCAGTGGCGTGGAATACGAGATCAGCGCCTTTGTCAGCGCCATGCTGCACAAGCGCGAAGCGCGCAATGCCCTGTTCGACCTGGCCTTCCGGCACTTGCAGGCCTCGGGTGTGAGCCTGTTGTCCAGCGCGGAAAACCAGGCACCAGAAGGCTTCTCGCGGCCGCGGGCACTGCTGGAAAGCTCGAGTATTTTCTCCACCCTGCGCCCGGACGAAAAAGACACCTTCAGCCAGAACATGCAACTCGTAACCTTGCGTGCCGGCGAGACGATCCTGGCGGCGGGCGACGTCAGCGATTACCTGTTCATCATCGAGTCGGGAGTGGTCTCGGTGACCCTCAGCCGCGACGGCAGCCCGTTGGAAGCCGGGCGCATGGGGCCGGGGGAGGTGATCGGTGAAGCCGGCATCCTCTCCGATGCTTCGCTGCCGGCGGACTTCTCGGCCAAGACCTTCTGCAGCCTGTACCGCATCGAAAAGGCCTACCTCAAACCCTGCCTCGACGCCCGCCATGACATCAGCGAAGCCATCCACGCCTTGCTCGACTACCGTCTGCACAGCGCCCAGACCCTGAGCCAGGAAGTGCCGAAAGTGCTGGCGAAAAAAGGCTTTCTACAGTGGTTGCGTCGTCGGCCCTAGCGCTCGGTCAATCAGAGAGATGTCAGGCAATCGGCGAGCAGAGTTCCACCAGCGTGCCGTCCGGGCAGCGCACGTAGGACACGGTCTGCCCCCAGGGTTTGTGGGTGGGGGCGGCGATTTCCCGGGCGCCAGCCTGCAATGCGCGAGCGTGGGCCGCCACCACGTCGTCGGTGACCAGGGCCACTTCCATGCCCAGTGGCTTGGCCGAGGCATGGGCCGAGACGTGGCCCGTGCTGAAATTCATCCCGGCCAGCTCATCGGCGGCAAAGGCCAGGGCGGTTTCGCCGGTTTCCAGTTCGCCGTAGGTGCCCGATTCATGGAGGAAACGGGTGGCCAGGCCGAAGGCCGAGGAGAAGAATTCGAGGGACGCGCGAACGTCGGGGACGTAGATGATCAGGTAGCCGAACTTCATCGGTGGACACTCCTTGTTGTGCCGGTTGGCGGGCGAATCTAGCACGAGACAACGCTGGCCTGCGACCTGGCAGGCCAGCGTCCGGCTTCAGAAGTTGTACTTGAAGCTGGTCATCAAGTTGCGCGGTGCGCCGTAGTTGCCGTAATAGCCGGCGTAGCTGTAGTACTCGCGGTCGAAGAGGTTATTGAGGTTGACCGAGGCACTGAGGTTCTTGCTGATGTCGTAGCGCGCCAGCAGGTTGGTGATCGCGTAGCTGCCCTGAGTGAAGGTATGCAGGTCGCTGCCGACCTTGCTCTGCCAATTGACACCACCGCCGACGGTCAGCTTGTCGAGGTCGCCGCCCAGGCGGTAGGTGCTGAAGGTCTTGAGGCTATGGCGGGGCAGGGTGGTGTTGATACGCTGGTCGTCGGCATCGGTGGTGACGGTGTAGGCGTAGCCCGCGCCGACCTGCCAGCCGTCGAGCAATTGCCCATCCAGTTGCATCTCCATGCCTTGGGAAGTGGTGTCCTGCTCGGACTTGTAGACGTTGCTGCCGGGGTACTCGGCTTGCCACACCGCGAGGTTGTCCTGTTCCAGCTTGAACAGCGCCAGGCTGGAGTTTAACTGGCCATCGTAATGGCTGCCTTTGATCCCGACTTCATACCCGGTGCCCTCCATCGGGTCCAGCGGCTTGTTGTTTTCATCCCGAACCCAGGAGGCTTGCGGGTTGAAGATTTTGGTATAGCTGGCATACAGCGACCAGACCTCGTTCAGGTCGTAGACCACCCCGGTGTAGGGAATGAACACCCCGGTCTCGCGGGACTGGGTTTCGCTGGCCTGCGCGCCATAGGGGCGATCTTCGGTGTCGCGTTTCCAGTCCACCAGGCGCCCGCCGAGGATCAGGCTCAGGTCGTCGCTGACGTGGAAGCGTCCGGTGAGGTAGGCGGCATACTGGGTCTCGTCAATGGACGACTTGCCGGTGACCGGGAAGTCCGGCTTGGGGTTGTTGCCGTGGTAATCGAACAGGTTGTCGATGGCGCCCGCCGGTGAGCCGGAATAGTCATAGCGCCAGCCACCGTAGCTGGGGACGTTCTCGTTGTACTTGGACAGGGTCAGGCCACCGATGATTTCGTGTTCGCGACCCAGCAGGCTCAAGGGGCCGGTCAGGTAAAGGTCGAGGTTGTCCTGGCGCGGTGTGCCGGCAAACTTGACCGGCAACAGGCTGGTGCCGCTGCCATCGGTCTGCAGGGTACCGTTGAGGTAGGTGAAGACCTCGTCGAATTTATTCTCGGTGTGGGTGAACTCGACCTTGCCGCTCCAGCCGTTGCCCAGTTGCTGCTCGATGGAGGTGAAGTAACTGGTCTGCTCGTGGTCATTGTGCGACCAGTCCGGCGAGGCGTTGGTCGAGCGGCTGAGATCGGTGCGCTGGCCATTGGGGAAACGTGTCGGCAGGCCGGAGCGCAGTGGCGAATCGACATCGGTGCGCAGGTAGCTGAAGCCCAGGGTCAACAAGGTTTCCTCAGTGAGGTCGAATTCGCTGATGCCATACAGCAGTTGTGAGTCCTGCTTGAAGCGGTCGACCCAGGCACCGCCGGTCTTGTAGTCCGCCACCACTCGACCGCGCACGTTGCCGCTCTCGGTCAGCGGGCCGGACACGTCAAAACCGCTACCGTAACGATCCCAGTTACCGGCTTCGCCCGTCACGCTGGCCTGGGCCTCGGCGGTCGGGCGCTTGCGGATCAGGTTGATGGTGGCGGACGGGTTGCCCATGCCACTGATCAGGCCGGTGGCGCCTCGCACCACTTCCACGCGGTCGTACTGGGCCATGCTCTGGGCGTAGTTGTCCATGCGCGTGACGGTCGGCACGCCGTCGATCTCGAAGTTCTGGATCTCGAAACCCCGGGACCAGAAACTGTCGCTTTCTGCGCCCAGGCCGTCGCGCAGCACGATGATCCCCGGGGTCGCGTCCATGGTGTCGCTGAGGGTGGTCAGGCGCTGGTCATCCAGGCGCTGGCGGGTCATCACGGTCAGCGATTGCGGGGTCTCCTTGGGGGTCAGGTTCAGCCGTGTCGAACTGCTGGACGACAGCGTGGTGTAGGAGCCGCTGCCTTCGGTGGTCGAGCCGGGCGCCTTGCCGGAAATGCTCAGGACGTCCAGCTGCAACGCATCGGTGTGCTGCCGCCGGGCGATCTGGTATCCACCGTTAGTGCTGCGCAGGGCCTCCAGGTCGGTGCCGGCCAACAGGGTGGCGAGGCCGTTATCGACCTCGAAGCGACCGTTCAGGCCCTGGGTGGTGCGGCCCTCGGTAAGCTCGGCGGGATAGCTGAGCAGCAAGTGCGCGGTTTCGCCAAACTGTGCCAGGGCGTTGCCCAGGGCACCTGCGGGAATGGCAAAGTCCAGTTGCTGCTGCGTTGCCTGCACTGCGCTCGCGGCCAGCAGTAACGGGCTGGCGAGGCTCATGCAGGCCAGGCCTTGCAGCACGGCGGCGGCCAGCTGTTGCTTGATCAAGTGTGGCCGCCCGTGGCGTGTTGGATGCGCGTGCTGCATAGGTGATTCCCCAATAAAAGTGATCTTTGGGGATACGAGTCTCGCCAGAAACGGAAACGGCTCACCCGTGTGCAAAAAAACGTCAGGCCAGGTTAGGCCTGGCTTTGAGGGTGACCCAGTAGCGGGTCAGGTGCTGCACGTCGAGGTTGAAGGTTTCACTCAGGGCGAGCAGCACCTGGTCGGTGTCGTGCAGCGGAAACGTCCCCGAGACCCGTAAGTCGCCCAGGCTCGGATCGCAGCCCAGATGGCCTCGCCGGTAGCGTGCCAGCTCCGCGAGGAAGTCGGCCAGGCGCTGGCCCTGGGCGACGATCATGCCGTGGCTCCAGGCCAACTCGCCCGCACGCAGGGGGCGTTGGGCGAGCAGGCTGTGCCGATCGAAGCTGACCACTTGCCCGGGGGCCACGCTGATCGACGGATTGCCTCGCGCCTGCGGGTAAATACCCAGGCCGCCGCTCTGGCTGCTGGCCTGGGTGAACCCCTGGCGTTGGCGCACGGCCAGTTGCTGACCGAACATCTGCACTCGACCTTCGGTGGTTTCTACCCATAAGGGAAGGGCCGTGGCCGAGTTGAGCAGCATTTCGCCGCGCAACAGACGTATCACCCGCTGCTGCGGATCGAAGCGCATTTCGATGGCGCTGTCGGTGTTGAGTTGCACCTGTATCTGGTCAGCCAGTTGAACGGTATGGTGCTCACCGACCGCACTGCTGAAGTCGCTGCGCCAGTCCTGTACCAGCGCGCTGTCGCGGGCGCTCCACGCGGTACCGCCGGCGGCCAGCAACAGGGCAAGGTTTTTCAAGGCGCTGCGCCGCGACAGCATGGGCGCCAGCGCGGCGTTGGCGAGTGGGCGCTGGCCCGGTGATCGCAGGCTGCTCATGCGCGAAGAAAACGCCTGGGCCCGTTGCCAGGCCATTTCATGCAGGGCGTCGGCCTGGCGCCACTGCAGCCAGTGTGCGCGGGTTTGTTCGCTGACGTGGGGGGCCTGCAACTCCAGCAGCCAGTGCATGGCCTGCTCGGCGACGGGCAGGGGAATCGGCGCTTGGGTGGATGACGCGCCCCGCGACTCCATCAGCTCCAGCCCCCATCCAGCAGGATGCACTGGGCACCGGCCTTGATGATGTAGCGTTTGACCGTGGCAATCGACACCTGCAGGCGCTCGGCAATCTCGCCATGGCTCAAGCCGTCCAGTTGCGACCAGAGGAAGGCCTTGCGCACGGGCATCTCCAGGCGTTCCAGCACGGCATTCAGTTCGAGCAGGGTCTCCAGGAGAATGGCTTGGGTTTCGAGGTCAGGTATCACTGCCTCAGGCAGGGTGGCCAGGGCTTGCAGGTAAGCCTTTTCGAGCTTCTGCCGGCGGTAGTGGTTGGACAGCACACTCTGCGCCACCGTCGCCAGGAAACTGCGTGGGGCCTGGACCTCGATCAGTTCGGTCTTGGCCAGCAAGCGCACGAACACGTCCTGCGCCAGATCCGCGGCACTGTGGGAGCAGCCGAGCCGACAGCGTAACCAGCGTTGCAGCCAGGAGTGCTGCTCGCGGTACAGGGTGGCGAGTCCGTGATGGCTGGCGGGAGAGGTCGAGGGCATGGGGATTCGCACGGCGTGAGAGGCGGGAAAGTTACAAATGATAATGATTATCATATTTGCCGTTGGCCTGGCTGGCAAGCACCGTGAAATATCCCTTCTGGCATCCCCCAAAACCGCCGTCGCTTTAAAAACTCAAGATTTCAGCCAGACTTGCCGATGCAGTCCTTGACCCCCCAAGGAGCGTTGATCATGAACCGCAAGCAACTGTTGCTCGGAATCAGTTTGTACGCTGCATTCAATGGCCTGTGTGTGGCGGCCAGCGCGCCCTCCCAGGGCGCTATCCACTTTCAGGGCGCGATTGTCGAACCCGCCTGCACCTCGAGTGCGGGCGAGGGTGCCGTCGTGGCGCTGACGGGGTGCTCGGCACAGAGCCGCGGGACGACTATCGAGGCGCATCGCCTGGTTCCGGTCAGCCAGGTCACGGCCCTCGACGCTTCGACGGTCAAGGTCAAGGTCAAGTTGCTGGCCGAGACGGGCCGGGACAGTCGGTATTTCGATCGGCAGTATCAGTTGCTGGACGAAACGGGCAAGCCGGTCCGCTCGGGCAATTACCTGATCACCCTGATCATGCCGTGAGAACGGGCACAGCGAACGCAGGCGAGGGTTGAGAGGACGGGTGGCCAGGCGCTGCATTGCCGGCATTAATAGGAAGCATTACTATTCACGCCCTCGCCAACACAGCGCACCGCAATGACCCCCAAGCTGCCCCGCAGACCCGGATTTTTCGAGCACTACGAAGAGTTGGTCGGTACCTGGACACGCCGGTTACGCAACCGGGCGTCAGCCGAGGACCTGGCCCACGACACCTTCGTGCGGGTGCTGGAATCCGACTCGAGCCAGGTGCAGCAACCACGGGCCTATTTGCACCAGACGGCGCGCAATATCGCGGTGGATGGTTACCGGCGTGAGGACCGTCGGGGGGCCATGGAGTCCGAGGCGCTGGATCTTTGTGGATCGTCGAGCGATGACCCGGAGCACTACATGCACGCGATCCAACTGGCTGACTGCATCGAGCGGGCGCTGTCCGAGTTGCCCGTCAACTGTCGCACGGTGTTCATCTGGCAGAAGCTCGAAGGGCTGACCCAGGCGGAAATCGCCGAACGCCTGGGACTGTCTAAAAACATGGTGGAAAAGTATATGATCCGCACCCTGCGGCATCTACGTGAGCGCCTAGACGGGGCTGCGCCATGAATCACCCGCCATTCCAAGCCACCGCCCGACAGGACCTTCCATGATGGATAACCGTGATTGCGCGTGCGGACAGGCCACGGTTCGCGACGAGGCGGCGCTGTGGTTTACCCGTGTGCAGGACGCACCGCTGAACCCTGGCGACCAGCAACGGTTTAGCGCCTGGCTGGCGCAACACCCTCAGCACCGCGATGAGTATCAACTGCTGCAAGGCCTGTGGAGTGCCACCGAGCTGGTGCCCAAGGCGCGCCTGCAAGCCCTGTGCGCCACCCCGTCCACGCGGATCAAGCGCCGGCCTCTGCTGCAGTATGCGGTGGCGGCCAGTGTGCTGGCGGTGGCGGTGGGTGTCGGCCTGTTCAATGGCCTGGCTGGCTCGCCCAGCTACCAGGCGCAGTTTTCCACCGTGTTGGGCGAGCGCCGCCAGGTGAACTTGCCGGACGGCTCGCTGATCGAGCTCAACAGTCGCAGTCAGGTCCGGGTGAATTTCCAGGGCGACCACCGGGGCATCGAGCTGACCCAGGGCGAAGCGATGTTCAACGTCGCGCACGACAGCCATCGGCCGTTCGTGGTGGTGGCGGGCGTGGGCAAGGTGACGGTGACCGGCACTCGCTTTGATGTACGCCGCGACGCTCAGCAAACGCGGGTCGTGGTGGAGCAGGGCAGGGTCAAGGTGCAGGGGCGCGACAGTGAGTGGGTCAGCCTCACGGCAGGGCTGGCGACCCGGATTGACGCTCAGGGGCGGGTTGCTCGGGCCCAGGCGGTCGATGCCCAGGCGCTGACCGCCTGGCGCAGCGGCAAGCTGGTGTTCAACGATGCCAGCCTCAGTGAAGTGGCGGCCGAGGTCTCGCGTTATCGGGAGCGGCCGTTGACCGTGGGCAGCGCAGCGGTGGGCAATCTGCGTCTGACCAGCGTGTTCAAGTCCGACGACACCGAGGCCTTGCTCAAGGCCTTGCCGAGCATCCTGCCGGTGGCGATCCGTACCCGCGAAGACGGCAGCCAGGAAATAATTGCGCGATAGATTCAGGTTTTTTTCGAGTTCTTCGTCTTCTTGTCCAACTGCAACTGGTTTGCATTAACGGCCGCATCTATTTGCGATCAACAGGACAAGGTTCGACGTGAAAAACTCCCGCCCGAAAAACAACAATCCCGCCATGCTTTCTTCCCGTTGGCTGCCCCTGGTGCTGGCACTGGCCGTCAACGCGGGCATACCGCTGGCGTCTGCCGAGGCGGCTGGCGGCAATATTCACATTCAAGCACAACCCCTGGGGGCGGCCCTGAGCCAACTGGGCCAGCAAACCTCCCTGCAGGTTTTTTTCGATCCGCAACTGGTGGCCGGCAAGCAGGCGCCGGCGGTGGACGGCAACCTGTCGCCGGAGCAAGCCTTGGGCCAGTTGTTGCAGGGCAGCGGCCTGGAGTATTCGATTGACCAGGGCTCGGTCACTTTGAGCCCGGCCGCCACGTCGGCGTCTGGATCGGGCCCGCTGGAACTGGGGGTGACCGCCATCACCGTGGTCGGCGACTGGCTGGCTGACGCCAATGCAGCCGTGGTGCAGAACCACCCCGGTGCGCGCACGGTGATCCGTCGCGAAGCCATGGTCGAGCAGGGCGCGATGACCGTCGGCGACGTGCTCAAGCGCGTACCCGGGGTGCAGGTCCAGGACGCCAACGGCACGGGCGGCAGTGACATCTCCCTGAACGTCGGCGTGCGAGGCCTGACCTCGCGCCTGTCACCGCGCTCCACGGTGTTGATCGATGGTGTCCCGGCTGCCTTCGCCCCCTACGGCCAGCCGCAGCTGTCGATGGCGCCGATTTCCTCCGGCAACCTCGACAGCATCGACGTGGTGCGAGGCGCCGGTTCGGTTCGTTATGGCCCACAGAACGTCGGCGGGGTGATCAACTTTGTTACCCGGGCTATCCCGGAGAAAGCCACCGGGGAAATCGGCAGCACCCTGGAGACCTCCCAGCGCGGTGGCTGGAAGCACATCGACACGGCGTTTCTCGGCGGCACCGCGGACAATGGCATGGGCGTGGCGCTGTTGTACTCCGGGGTCAACGGCAACGGCTACCGGGCGAGCAACAACGGCAACGACATTGACGACGTGATCCTCAAGACGCACTGGGCGCCCACCGATGTCGACGATTTCTCGCTGAACTTCCACTACTACGACGCCAAGGCCGACATGCCCGGCGGGCTGACCCAGCAGCAGTACGACGAAAATCCCTACCAGTCGGTGCGGGACTACGACAGCTTCAGCGGTCGACGCAAGGACGTGTCCTTCAAGTGGGTGCGGATGATCGACGACCGCACCCAGGCCGAAGTGCTGACCTACTACTCCGACAGTTTTCGCGGCAGCACCATCGCCGCCCGTGACCAGAAGACCCTGAGCGCCTACCCGCGCACCTACTACACCTTCGGCATCGAGCCACGGGTGTCCCATGTGTTCGATGTCGGCCCGACGTCCCAGGAAGTCAGCGTGGGTTATCGCTACCTCAAGGAGGGCATGCACGAGCAGGCCAGCCGCCTGGCGCTGGTGAACAACCAGCCGGTGCAGACCCCGACCGCCGACGGCCACGTGTACCAGGACCGCACCGGCGGCACCGAAGCCAACGCTGTCTACGTCGACAACAAAATCGATGTCGGCAACTGGACCGTGACCCCGGGCATTCGTTTTGAAGACATCCGCACCGAGTGGCACGACCGCCCGGTGCTCGATACGTCGGGCAAGCCGGTGCAGGAGAAACGCCGCAGCATCGACAGCCATGAACCGCTGCCGGCCTTGAGCGTGATGTATCACCTGTCCGATGCCTGGAAGCTGTTCGCCAACTACGAAACTTCGTTCGGCGCCCTGCAGTATTTCCAGCTCGGCCAGGGCGGTTCGGGTGACGAGACCGCCAGCGGCCTGAATCCGGAAAAGGCCAAGACCTACGAAATCGGTACGCGCTACAACGATGATGTGTGGGGCGGTGAAGTGACGCTGTTCTACATCGACTTCGATGAAGAACTGCAATACATCAGCAACGATGCCGGCTGGACCAACCTCGGCGCCACCACCCACCAGGGCATTGAAGCTTCGGTGCACTACGACATGGCCGCGCTCGACCCTCGGCTCGATGGCCTGACCGCCAATGCCGGCGTTACCTACACCCGTGCCGTGTATGAAGGCGAGATCCCGGGCTTCAAGGGCCGTGACCTGCCGTTTTATTCCCGGCAGGTGGCCACCGTCGGCTTGCGTTACGACGTCAACCGCTGGACCTACAACGTCGACGCGTTCGCCCAGTCCAAGCAGCACTCACCGGGCACTGCGGTGAATGCCGATGGCAGTTTCAGTGGCGACTACATCACCGAAGGCACTGCCGACGGACAGTACGGCGACATTCCGGGTTACGTGACCTGGAACGTGCGTGGCGGCTATGACTTTGGCGCGCAACTGTCGAACCTGAAGCTTGGCGCCGGGGTGAAAAACCTCTTCGACAAGCAGTACTTCACCCGCTCCAGCGACAACAATGCGGGCATGTACGTCGGTGCGCCACGGACCTTTTTCGTCCAGGCCAGCGTCGGTTTCTGACCGCGCGCAGTGCTTGCAAGGCGATCACACCTTTAACACTTTCCCGCCAATGGCCACCGCCACCAGCAACACCGCCATCAAGCCGAAGGCGAAACTCAGGCTGCTGGCGTGGGCGACAAATCCGATCACTGCCGGCCCGGCGAGAATGCCGGCATAACCCAGGGTGGTGATGGCCGGGACGGCGATGCTTTCGGGCATCACCGTCTGTTTGCCCACCGCGGTGTACAGCACCGGCACGATGTTCGAGCAGCCCACGCCCAGCAGGGCATAGCCCACCAGGGCCGCTTCCCAGCTCGGGGCGAAGGTCGCCAGGAACAAGCCCGTAGCGGCGGTCAAACCACCGAACACGATGACCCGGGTAGCGCCCAGCCGGCGGACAATCCGGTCGCCGGTCAGGCGTCCGATGGTCATGGTCAGGGCGAACGCCGCATACCCCAATCCCGCATAGGCCGTGTCGATCCCGCGCTCCTGGGCCAGGAACACCGCGCTCCAGTCCAGTGCCGCGCCTTCGGCGAGGAACACGATGAAGCACATGCCGCCGATGAACAGCACGATCCCGTGGGGCACCGCGAACGCCGGCCCGGTGCTTTCGCTGCCGTAGGTCAGCAGGTGGGGCGCGGCCTTGAACAGCGCAGCCAGCAGCATGACGATCACCACGGCCATCGCCCCCAGCGGGGAAATCCCCAGGCCCAGCAGGGCGCTGACCCCGCCCGCGCCGACAATCCCGCCGAGGCTGAACATGCCATGAAACCCCGACATCATGGTCTTGCCACTGGCGCGCTCGACAATCACCGCCTGCAGGTTGGTCGTCGAGTCCACCGTGCCCAGGCCGGCACCGAACAGGAACAGCGCGGCGATCAGCAAGGGCACCGTGGACACCGTGGCCAGCAACGGCAGCGCCAGGCAGATCAGCAGCGTGCCGCCGCTCAGCACCCGCCGACAGCCGAAGCGCGTCGCCAGCACGCCGGCCAGCGGCATCGCCAGGATCGAGCCCACCCCCAGGCTCAACAGCAGCAAGCCGAGGGTCCCTTCATCCAGCCCGGCCCGTGCCTTGGCGTAGGGCACCAGTGGCGCCCACGCGGCAATGCCAAAACCGGCGATGAAGAACGCGATGCGGGTCGACATCTGCTCGAGGCGCCCAGGGACTACCTGGGCGGGTGATGTGATGGCGGTCATGGAACATCCTTGGTCTTTCAATGGAAGCGGCAAACAGGGGCACATCCTTGCACATCAACGACCGTCAGACGACCTCGGGGTTCGTCACCAGGCGGTTCGTTGATCCGAGGAAATCGCCTACAGTAGGCAATCATTCCAGACTCAACCCAGGAGCCGTTCATGACGTCGTTGTTTGATGCACGCGGGAATATCTATGCCGTGGTCAGCCCCGTGCAATTGCGCGAACTGGGGATCGACCTGCCCGACGCCGCCGCCGAGGCGGCGCAACAAGCAATGGCCTGGACAACACGGGCGATCCAGGCCTGCTGCAGTTGGGCGCCGGGCACGCGACCCGCTGGGGCCAAGGCACATCGCAGCGATGGTTTGCTGGTCGGCCCGTTTCAGCAGACCGCGCCGTTTGACCTGTTGATCGTCAACACCGACGGAACCCTGGCCGAGCGCAGCGGCAACGGCTTGACCATCTTCGCCCAGGCACTGACCGAGCAGGGCTTGATGCCGGCCAAGGGCGGCTGTTTGCTCAAGGTCCATCATGACCAGGGCAACGCCCGGTCGCCCGTGCACACCTCGGTGCAGGCGGCCGAGGTCGAGGGTGTGCAAGGGTTCTGGCTGGACCTGGGCAAGCCTGCGTTCGGCCCGCCAGCGGTGACGGCTCAGGGGGTGTCAGCGGCGCAGCTCAATCAACGACCGCTGAGCCATGTGCCGCAACTGGCCCGGGTCAATCGGCAGTGGTCACACAGTCAATTCGTGCGCATCGGCAACCCCCATTGCGTGACGCTGGTGGCCCAGGCGCACGAGCTGCCGAGCAACCCGCAGATGGCCGCTCCCGGCCTGGCTGACGACCTGACCCGCATCGCTTTTGCCCCGCCCAGCGGCGGGGGCCAGCCGTGTGCCGCCGGGGTCAATCTGCAATGGGCAATGCGCGAATCGGCCAATCGCCTCAGCGCCCGGGTGTTCGAGCGCGGCGAAGGCCCGACCGCGTCCTCGGGCACCAGTGCCAGCGCGGCGGCCTGTGCGGCGTGGAGTGTCGGCTGGGTGAGCGCAGGCACGGTGGCGGTGGTGATGCCCGGCGGCACGGCCCCGGTGTTGCTCGAAGAGCAGGGCGGTGAGTTGAGCCGGGTCAGCTTGTTCGGGACGGCGCGCTTGATGCGTTGAATTCACATCCACCATCACCGCAGCAACGGCTAAGCCCACAAACCCAGTCTCGACAACCGCGACGCAGATTTGCGCGATGCGTGGCCCCCTGTGCGAGCCTGCTCAATATCCCCTACAAAGCCGAGCCAAACATCTCGATCACCGGCATCTGCCGTTTCATCAACACCTTGCCACCGCGGATCGAGTACAACGGCAGGCCCTGGCTGCGGATCACTTCGTAGTCGCTGTCGGCCGAGAGGATCAGCAGGTTGGCCGGCCGTCCCGGTTCCAGCCCGTAGCGGTCACCTAGGGCCATGGCCTTGGCGCTGTTGTCCGTCACCAGGTCCAGCGAGCTTTGCAGGTTGCGGTAGCCGAGCATGTGGCAGATGTGCAGGCCGGCTTCCAGGACCCGCAGGATGTTGCCGTTGCCCAGCGGGTACCAGGGGTCGACGATCGAGTCCTGGCCAAAACACACGTTCATGCCGGCTTCGAGCAATTCGTTGACCCGGGTCACGCCCCGGCGTTTCGGGAAATTGTCGAAGCGCCCTTGCAAGTGAATGCTCTCGGTCGGGCAGGAGACAAAACTGATCCCCGAGTGCCCCAGCAGGCGAAATAACTTGGCGCAGTAAGCGTTGTCGTACGAACCCATGGCCGTGGTGTGGCTGGCGGTCACCCGCGCCCCCATGTCGCGGCTGCGGGCTTCTTCGGCCAGCACTTCAAGAAAGCGCGAGTGCGGGTCGTCGGTTTCGTCGCAATGCACGTCCACCAGGCAGCCGGTGCGCTCGGCCAGGTCCATCAGGAACTTCACCGAACTGACGCCCTGGTCGCGGGTGTATTCAAAGTGCGGGATCCCGCCCACCACGTCGGCCCCCAGGCGAATCGCTTCCTCCATGAGCTCGCGGCCGTTGCGGTAGGACTCGATGCCCTCCTGGGGAAAGGCGACGATCTGCAGGTCGATCAGGTGCCGACTCTCTTCGCGCACTTCGAGCATGGCCTTGAGCGCGGTCAGTTGCGGGTCGGTGACATCGACGTGGGTGCGCACATGCTGGATACCATGGGCGGCGAGGGCGTCGATGGTCTTTTTCGCCCGGGTCTTGGTGTCTTCCTGGGTAATGGTCGCCTTGCGCTCGCCCCAGCATTCGATGCCTTCGAACAGCGTGCCGCTCATGTTCCAGCGCGGCTCACCGGCGGTCAGCGTGGCGTCGAGGTGAATGTGCGGCTCGACGAAGGGCGGCACCACCAGGTTGCCACCCGCGTCGAGGTCTTCGGGGCCCAGGGTCGGCGCTTCGGTCTGGCGGGCGATCCCGGAAATAATGCCGTTTTCCAGGTGCAGTTCGTGCAAACCTTCACGGTTGCGCAGGCGGGCGTTGATGATGTGCATCAGGCGAATCCCTTTATAGATCGGGTAGTGCTGCGCTGGAGGTACGGGTCCCCAGGACGCAGGTCAATGCCACATACGTTAGCGCGGCAGCGCCTATGCCGACCAGCGGCGCGACCCACGGCGAGCCGAACGCGGCGACGGTGCCCACCCCATAGGCGGCGAGTCCGGCCCAGTTGAAGGCTGGCAGCCGGGTATCGGCCAGGCGCGGATAGTGACCACGATAACGGTAGAAGAAGTCCGCCATGATCACCCCGCCAATCGGCGGAATCACCGTGCCCAACAGGATCAGGTAAGGCACCAGCATGTCGTACATGCCCAGCAGCGCCAGCAGGGTGCCGATCACGGCGCCGGCCAGGGTCACGGTTTTGCGACGCCGGGTGCGCAGCAGGTTGCAGCCGGCGACGGCGAAGTTGTAGATGGTGTTGTCCTGGGTGCTCCAGATGTTGAGCAACAGCATGGCCATCGCGGCCATGGCGAACCCTTGCAACAGCAGGACCTCGACCACGTCCGGCTGCTGATAGACGATGGCCCCGTAGGCGCCGATCAGGACCATCAGGCCGTTGCCAAGGAAAAACCCGATCAGGCTCGCCAGCACCGCGACCTTGGCGGAGCGCGAGAAGCGGGTCCAGTTGGTGGCCTGGGTCGCGCCGCTGACGAAGGTGCCGAACACCAGGGTGATGGCGGTCGACCAGTCCAGGTGGGTGCTTGGCACCACTGCCAGCAGCGCGTCGAGGCCACCGATCTTGAGCGTGGCGACCCACATCGACAGCATCAACAGCAGCATCATGGCCGGCACCGCGATGTAGGAGAGGATTTCCAGGCCGCGATAGCCGACATAGGCCGTGGCGCAGAACATCAGGCCGAACAGCACCATCAGCCCCAGCACCGTGCCGTCGCTCAACTGCAAGTATTTGCCCAGCACCACGGCAGCCGTGGCCGTGCCCCAGGCATACCAGCCGATCTGGGTGAAACCGAGGATCAGGTCGCTGAGTTTGCTGCCCAGCTCACCAAAGCAGAAACGCCCCATCAGCACCGAATTGAGGCCGCTCTTGAAGGCGATGTAACCCAGGCCCGCGGCATACATGCCCAGCAGCAGGTTGCCGAGGGCAATCACCGCGAGCATCTCGCTAAAACTGAACGCCACCCCGAGCTTGCCCCCGGCAAACATGGTCGCGGTAAAAAAGGTGAAGCCCAGCAGCACCATGGCTGTCGACATCAGGCCCTTGCGGGCATGCATCGGCACTTCACTCAAGGGGTAGTCATTGCCCGGATCGTTCTGCGTCATGTGGCGTTCCTTGCGGGAGAGGAGGACACGGGGATGTAGCAGTGCGCGTGCCAAAGCAGCGATTGGCCCTGTTACTTATAGTCGAGCGCGGGTATTTGGCCCAAGGCGGGCACGAAAGCAGTGCGTCTGAGGAAACACGAGACCCAAGTGGGGGCGAGTCTGCAAGGTCATGAGAACCCCCAAGGCACAGGCACAAAAAAACCACCGGGGGGACGGTGGTTTTTTTGACGGCCTGGCTTATTCGCCGCGGTAGATGCAACCGCTGGTGCAGGTCTCGTGGATGCGGATTGCACTGAGTTCCGGCAGCAGCGGCTTGAGTTCATTCCAGATGAACTTGGCCAGCACTTCACTGGTCGGGTTTTCCAGGCCTGGGATGTCGTTCAGGTAGTTATGGTCCAGGCGCTCGTACAGTGGCTTGAAGATCGCCTTGATTTCCGAGAAGTCACGGATCCAGCCCGTGTGCGGGTCGAGGTCACCGCTCAGGTGAATCGCCACTTTGAACGAGTGGCCGTGCAGGCGCCCACACTTGTGGCCGTCCGGAACGTGGGGCAGGCGGTGGGCGGACTCGAAGGTGAATTCTTTGAAAATTTCCACAGTGGTTTGAGCTCTGTCAGGTGGCTATCGCCCGCGGCGATGGGGGCAGGGGGCGAGTTTAACAGCTTGAAATAACGCTTGCGGGAAAACACTGACTAAAGGGTCAGCAAGTGCTCGCCCAGGCGGCCGTTGGTGGCCAGTTCGAGGAACTCGTCGCCCAGGCGCTGGCTTTCCTGCATGGTGGTGCGCCAGTACTTCTGGCGGCCTGCTGCATCGTCCATGAAACGCTTGAAGTCGTTGCGGTCCGGGAGTTTGCCGTAGGGCAGGCGGGCCAGGTAGTCCTTGGACGGCGCCAGCAACAGCACATCCTGCAGGCGTTGGGGGCAGGCGCGACGCCAGGGCAGGGTCTTGTCGAACCAGCCGGGGATCACCCGGTCGGTGAAGTGCGGGTAGAGCACGATGTCGTCGCCGCTGTAGGGCAGGTCGAGGTGATAGTCCAGCAGGCCACCGTCGCGGAAGGTACCGGGCCCGGCCCCTGGCAGATCGCGCACGCCTTCCATGACCATCGGGATCGAGCCCGACGCGAGCAAGGCCTGGCGCAGGTTGCCGGCATTCAGCGCGACATAGCGCGAGGGGAAGTCATGCAGGGCATTGAGCGGAGGCGCCAGGCGCGGGTCGTGGATGATCAGCCGTTCGAAATGCCGCGACAAGCGCGCGCGTCCCCGCAGGTTATCGGCGATCACCGACGACAGCCCCAGGCCCAGGCGGCCGCGGTGATCATCCGCCAGCAGGCCGTGGCTTTTGACCACCATGATGTTCAAGCGGTAATGGGTGTTGTCGAGGATCCGCGCATCGCGGCCGTCGAGCAGTTCATCGAGCATGCGCCGCGAGCTCTGGCTGATCTGCGCCATGCTCACGCCCTTGCTGAAGTGCTGTTCGGTGTAGAGCTGGCCCAGGCGCCGGATGCCTTCGGCGGCGTCCGGCAAGCAAGCACTGGCGAAGCGCCAGGAACCCACCGAAGCGCCAATCAGCGAGCGCTCACGGGGCGCGGCCGGCAGCCACTCACCGAACAGCGCCAGGTCCAGGCCCTGGATACCCAGGGCTTTCGGGCCGCCGGCGGCACCGGGCAGCGTGCCCACCTGCATCGCGTTCAGGCCCTGTTGACGAATCCGCGTGAAAGCCCGCGGTCCGGCCTTGAGGGTCAGGGCCGGGAATTTGATGTGGATAGCGCTCATGCAGCTCTCGCGTTGTGCAAGCCTGGCTTGCGGGGTGGGTGTACGCCGTCCATCGATGATGACGATTCAGTTTCAATTAAGTTGTTGCCGGTAGTCTGGGTCCCTACGGATCTGGAGACCGCCGATGAAAACCCTGAGCATCCTGTTCACCACCAGCCTCGTCGCCCTGACGGCCAGCCTGGCCCACGCCCGCGACCTGGGCCCGGATGAAGCCCTGAGATTGCGTGACGCTGGTACCATTGTGTCTTTCGAGAAGCTCAATGCCAGCGCACTGGCCAAACACCCCGGCGCGACCATTACCGAAACCGAACTGGAAGAAGAGTACGGCAAGTACATCTATCAGATCGAGTTGCGTGATCAACAAGGCATTGAGTGGGACCTGGAATTGGACGCTGTCACCGGGCAGCTACTCAAGGATCATCAGGATACGTAATGAAGGTAAATCTGCGCGCTTATGGGCTGGCTGCCCTGGCGCTACTGGCGGTCTGTTCACTGGCAGTGGCCCGCGATCTCGATCAGGACGAAGCCCTGCGCCTGCGCCAGCAAGGCGTGATCCTGCCGCTGGAGCAACTGCTGCAGCAGGCGCTGGACCGCTACCCCGGCGCCAAGCTCCTGGAGGCGGAGCTGGAAGAGAAACATGACGTCTACATTTATGAAGTCGAACTGCTGACCCCCCAGGGCGTGGTGCGTGAGCTGGACCTGGACGCCAGGACCGGCCGTTTACTCAAAGACAAGGAAGATTGATCGATGCGTTTGCTTCTGGTGGAAGACCACGTGCCGCTGGCCGACGAGTTGCTGGCCGGACTCAATCGCCAGGGTTACGCGGTGGACTGGCTGGCCGATGGACGCGATGCCGTGTACCAGGGCAGCAGCGAACCCTATGACCTGATCGTCCTTGACCTCGGCCTGCCGGGGATGCCGGGCCTGGAAGTGCTCAGCCAATGGCGTGCGGGTGGCCTGGCCACGCCGGTGCTGGTGCTGACCGCGCGCGACTCCTGGGCCGAACGCATCGAGGGGCTCAAGGCGGGCGCCGACGACTACCTGACCAAACCCTTTCACCCCGAAGAGCTGCACCTGCGGATTCAAGCACTGCTGCGCCGTTCCCACGGCCAGGCCAATCAGCCGACGCTCAAGTCCGCCGGCCTGCATCTGGACGAAGGCCGGCAGTGTGTGGTGCGCGATGGTGCCGATATCCAGCTGACCTCCGCCGAGTTCCGCCTGTTGCGCTACTTCATGCTGCACCCGCAGCAGATCCTCTCCAAGAGCCACCTGGCCGAGCACCTCTACGACGGCGAAACCGAGCGCGACTCCAATGTCCTCGAAGTCCACGTCAACCACCTGCGGCGCAAGCTGGGGCGCAGCGTGATCGAAACCCGTCGAGGCCAGGGCTACCTGTTCGGCGGGCAGGCGCAGTGAGGTCGATCCAGCGGCGTTTGAGCCTGGGCCTGGTCAGCGTGCTGCTGATCGTCGGCCTGGTGCTGGTGCAGACCAGCCTGTGGCTGTTCGAACAGGGGCTGCAACGTTACCTCGAAGCGGGCCTGCGCAACGACAGTGAAAACCTGCTGGTGGCCCTGGTGCGTGGCCCACAGGGGATCCAACTGGATGAGCGTCGCCTGTCGCCGGCCTATCAGCGGCCGTTCTCCGGGCATTATTTCCGCATCGACTTTGCCGACACCCACTGGCGTTCGCGTTCGTTGTGGGACCAGGAACTGCCGTTGCTCGAGCAGCCCGGCCTGCACAGCAACCCGCAATTAGGGCCAGAGGGTCAACATCTGCTGGTGTTGCGCTCGGACTACCGGCGCCTGGGCCAGTCGATCTCCATCAGCGTGGCCCAGGACTACACCCCGGTGCAGGAGAGCTTTCGGCGTATGCGCCAGATCGGCCTGGGCCTGGGCCTGGCCGGCCTGCTCCTGATTCTGTTGTTGCAGCGGGTCACTGTACGCCGCGCCCTGCGGCCGCTGGAAAACGCCCGTGAGCAGATCGCTCAATTGCAACAGGGGCAGCGCTCGCAACTGGACGCCCAGGTCCCCGAAGAACTGGAACCCCTGGTGGCGCAGATCAACCACCTGCTGGCGCACACCGAAGACAGCCTCAAGCGCTCGCGCAACGCCCTGGGCAACCTCGGCCATGCACTGAAGACCCCGTTGGCGGTGTTGCTGAGCCTGGCTTCCAGCGACAAGCTCGATGCCCATCCCGAGCTGCGCAAAGTCCTGCAGGCGCAACTGGAGCAGGTGCAGCAGCGCCTGAACCGTGAACTGAACCGCGCGCGACTGGCCGGTGACGCCTTGCCCGGCGCGTTGTTTGATTGTGATGCCGAGCTGCCGGGGCTGCTGGCAACCCTGAACATGATTCACGGCGAGCACCTGGACCTCAGTTACGTCGCGCCGGCCGGCCTGCACCTGCCGTGGGATCGCGAGGACCTACTGGAATTGCTCGGCAACCTGCTGGACAACGCCTGCAAATGGGCTGATGCCGAGGTGCGCCTGAGCGTGGCGCAGACGCCCGAGGGGTTTGTGCTGGCGGTCGAAGACGATGGCCCGGGGATTCCCGAAACCCAGCGCGACCAGGTATTGAGCCGGGGTACGCGCCTGGATGAACAGACCGACGGGCATGGCCTGGGGTTGGGCATCGTGCGCGATATCGTCGAGGCGTGGGGTGGGCAATTGCGTTTGGAAGAAAGCCAGTGGGGCGGGTTGCGGGTAGTGATCGAGTTACCCAGGATCTGATGGCCGATCAGGCCGGTGGGGCGCATCTGGTCGCCCCACCGGCGGTGGTTTACACCCGGAACTGATCCATCAGGCTCTGCTGCTGGTTGGCCAGGCTGTTGAGCGACTGGCTGACTCGCGCCGATTCATTGGCCTGGCCCGACAGCGACTCGGTCACGTCGCGGATGGTGGCCACGTTGTTGTTGATCTCTTCGGCCACCGCGCTCTGTTCTTCGGCGGCACTGGCGATCTGCAGGTTCATGTCGGTAATCACCGTCACCGCGTCGCCGATCTGGCGCAGCGCGGTCACGGCCTGGCCAACCTGCTCGACGCTACCCTGGGCCTGGCGGTGGCTGTTGCCCATGGCGCCGACCACTTGCTGGGTGCCGCTTTGCAGTTGCTCGATCACCTGGCGGGTTTCCTCCACCGACTCTTGTGTGCGGCGGGCGAGGTTGCGCACCTCGTCGGCCACCACCGCAAAGCCGCGCCCGGCTTCCCCGGCGCGCGCCGCTTCAATGGCGGCGTTGAGCGCCAGCAGGTTGGTCTGCTCGGCGATGGCGCGGATCACTTCCAGCACCGAACCGATTTTCTCGCTGTTGGCCGCCAGGCCTTCGACCTGGCCCATGGCGGTGCTCATGTCGGCGGCCAGGCTGTCGATGCTGGCGGTGGTGCGGTCGATCACGGTCAGGCCCTGGCGGGTGGCCTGGTCCGCGTCGCGCGCCGCTTGTGCCGCCTGCGCCGCGCTGCGGGCGACGTCCTGGGCGGTGGCGCTCATTTCGTGGGAGGCAGTGGCCACTTGATCGACCTGGCGGTACTGCTGCTCCATCCCGGCGCTGGTCTGGGTGGCGATGGCCGAGGACTGGTCGGCGGTACTGCGGGCGTCCTGCACCGAACGTTTGACCTCGGCAATGATCGGTTGCAGCTTGTCGAGGAAGCGGTTGAACCAGCCGGCCAGTTGCCCGAGTTCGTCCTGCTTGTCGTAGGCCAGGCGCCGCGTCAGGTCGCCTTCGCCGCTGGCGATGTCTTCGAGCATCCGGGCCACGCCGAGAATCGGCCGGGTCACGCTGCGGGCCATCAGCCACACCAGCAGCAGGCCGATGACCGCGGCGATCAGGCCCAGGGCCAACTCGATCAGGGTGCCGGTGGTGTTGGTGGCGTCGAGTTCGGCCTGCAGGGCCTGCGCCGGGCCGACCACGACCTGTTGCGGCACGTCGAGCAACACCCCCCAGGCCTTGCCGCCGGGAATCGGTTCGAATGGCGACAGCACCTTGAGTTGCTGCTGGCTGCGCAGGCTCTGGGTCTGGTGGGCGGCGCCCAGCATACGCAGCAGTTCGGCGCCGTCCGGGTCCACCGCGTCCAGGCGCTGGCTGAGTTTGCTGGCGTCCGGGCTATAGCCGGCGAGCAGGCCGACCGGGCTGAGGATGCTGACGCTTGTCTGGCCGTCGTAGAGCTCGCGGCTCGCCTGCTGGCTGACGGCCTGCAGGCTGTTAAGGTTGATGTCCACCGACAGCGAGGCGATGACCTTGCCGTCCACCAGCAGGGGGAAGACGATGCTGGTCATCAGCACGTTCTGGCCGTCGATCACATAGAAATAGGGTTCGATCACGCAGGGCTTGAGGGTTGCGCGCGGGCAAGTGAACCAGGCATTGGCCGGTTCGCCGCTGGGGCCGGTGCGGGTGTCGGCCATGTCGCTTTCGGGCAGCGCCATCGAGTTCAGCTTGCCGGCGGTCGGCTGCGACCAGTACAGGGCAAAGCGGCCCTTGTCATTGCTGCCCAGTTCCTCCTGGCCGGCAAACAGCTCATCCTTGCCATCCAGGGCGTTGGCTTCGAACACCAGCGACAGCCCGAGCAGTTGCGGGTTGGCCAGCAGCGCCGACTTGACCTGGCGGGTCAGGTCTTCGCGCAGGTCGAAGGCGTCGAGGAACCGTTTCTCGGCCTGTTCGCGCAGGAACAGCACCTGGCGCGAGAAGCCATGGCCATATTGATAGGCGTCCATGAACTGCTGGCGAATCCCCAGCGCCTGGACTTCGCCCTGGGCTTCGATGCGCGATTGAGCCGCTTCATTGAGCATGCTCATGCTCGATGCCTTGACCAGTTCGGAACTGTGCTCCATGCGATACAACGACAGACCCACCAGCAAGGTCACGACGCCGGCCAGGCACAGCCCGGCCAGCAGGGTGATTTTCCATTGAATCGACAGCTGTCTGAGTGACATGGAGGCGCCCTTAATCGATAAATATCCAAGACCTGGACCTGTAACGGCCTCATCAGCGCTTTCTTGAGGCCGCGTAGCTTTTGACAAGCGCGGCGGGCTGCGGCACAGTGCGCGCCCTCTAATAAAACCTCTATTCCACCCGGTGTCGGCCCTTGCAGCTGGCAGGCCGGACTCATCCCGTTTGCGCCGCGTTCAGCGGCGACTGTGCCTTGAGGTAACGATGATTAATGCAGTAATTGCCGCGGTTGGCGTCATGCTGGTGCTCAGCCTGTCCCGCGTGCATGTGGTGATCGCGCTGATCGTTGGCGCGCTGGTGGGTGGCCTGACCGGCGGCCTGGGTATGGAAGCGACGCTCAAGGCCTTCAACAGTGGCCTGGGCGGCGGGGCGACCGTGGCGTTGTCCTACGCCTTGCTCGGCGCCTTTGCGGTGGCAATTGCCAAGTCCGGCCTGGCCCACGCCCTGGCGGACAAAGCCCTGGCCCTGGTGGATCGCCAGGACGCCAACGGCGGTGGCCAGATCAAATGGGTGCTGATCGGTTTGCTCTGGGCGGTGGCGATCGCCTCGCAGAACATCCTGCCGATTCACATTGCTTTTATTCCCCTGCTGGTGCCGCCGCTGCTGTACGTGCTGACCAAGCTGCAACTGGATCGCCGCTTGATCGCCTGCGTCATGACCTTCGGCTTGATCACGCCATACATGTTCCTGCCGGTGGGTTTCGGCAATATCTTCCTCAATGAGATTCTGCTGGCCAACGTGGCCAAGAGTGGCGTCGACATCAGTGGCGTCAACGTCACCCACGCCATGGGTATTCCGGCGTTGGGCATGGTCTTCGGGTTGTTGCTGGCGTTTGTCAGCTACCGCAAGAAGCGCGTGTATGACCTGGAGAAGATCGAGCGGGTCGAGCAGGTGGCTGTCCAGTACAACCCGCTGACGTTGATGGTGGCAGGGCTGGCGATTGCCGCCGCCTTCATCATCCAGTTGCTGCTGGACTCGATGATTATCGGCGCGTTGGCCGGGTTCCTGATCTTCTCGGTATCGGGGGTGGTGCGCTGGCGCGAGACCGACGACCTGTTCACCGAAGGCATGAAGATGATGGCGATGATTGGTTTCATCATGATCGCCGCCTCCGGGTTCGCCGAGGTCATGAAGGCCACCGGCGAAGTGCAGACCCTGGTTGAGACGTCGGCGGCGTGGATCGGCCACAGCAAGGGCGTCGGCGCGTTGTTGATGCTACTGGTTGGGCTGCTGGTGACCATGGGCATCGGCTCGTCCTTTTCCACGGTGCCGATCCTGGCGGCGATCTTTGTGCCGCTGTGCGTGCAGTTGGGCTTCAGTCCATTGGCCATCGTCTGCATCGTCGGCACCGCCGGGGCCCTGGGCGACGCCGGTTCACCGGCCTCGGACTCGACCCTGGGCCCGACGTCGGGCCTGAACATCGACGGCCAGCATCACCATATCTGGGACACCGTGGTCCCGACTTTCCTGCATTACAACCTGCCGTTGCTGGCGTTTGGCTGGGTGGCAGCGATGGTGCTGTAAACCTTCGAACACACCTTCTGGAGGCGCTTGCGGCGTGCTCGCGAAAAACCTGAGCGCGCCGCATTTATTCAGGAAACCCGCGTCATCGTTGACGTCCATCGCGAGCAGGGCTCGCTCCTACAAGGTCTTGGGTGTGTGCCTAGAGGGATTGTGTAGGCGCGAGGGCCACGGTCAGTCTTTGTTCACATCCCGCATCAACAGCCCATATTGCAAGTCCACCGCATCCGGAATCGGCAGGTAGACGATGTGGCCGTCCCCCGGCGCCACTTCCAGCGGCTCGCCCTTGGCGTTCTGCAGCTGCTGCAGGTCGAAGTGGAAGTTGCCCTTGGGGGTCATCAGTTCCATGTGGTCGCCCAGGGCAAAGCGGTTTTTCACCTTGACCTCGGCCAGGCGCTCACGGCGCTCGCCGGTCAGTTCGCCGACGAACTGCTGGCGGTCGCAGACCGAGCTGCCGTTCTGGTAGTTCTGGTATTCGTCGTGGACGTGGCGG
>Ga0067045_1003567_pt1 | contig 37339 bp, 51 predicted proteins | sample TerdegcTABiofilm_FD_59184 | JGI IMG/M metagenome (GOLD analysis project Ga0067045, IMG submission 59184) | Combined Assembly of (Gp0054472, Gp0054536) Wastewater bioreactor microbial communities from Singapore -Terephthalate degrading...
ATTGGCCTTCTCCCAGTCATCCTGTAGTGCAGATAGATTTGATTTACTCTTCTAGCAGTAACATTCTGGATGAAGGCAATCTCGCTTGACCTAAGGCCAAGTTCCTTTGACCTTATTATCAATGCTATCTTTTTGTCGTTAAGCTTTGCCATACCCTTGTATCGTTTCCACAAGGGAAATGATTTTGGGATAAGACAAATCAATATTTCTCATCCTTTAGAAACCTTTCTTGAATTAATTACATTTAGATTGTTCTTTTTCATTTTGATTGGTCTTTTAGTTAGCAATTTTCATGAATCTCAAAGAAAGAATCAATCCATAATATCTAATAAAAATATTGAACTATCTAATTTTAATTTATATCTAAGAAGAGAAAGAAATTCAATTAATTTGAGAATAAAAGAACTTCAAAAAGAAAATATAAAACTTGAAGAAATGGATAAATTGAAATCAATATTTCTTTCTAGTATGAGTCATGAACTTAGAACGCCTTTAAATTCTATAATAGGTTTTACAGGAATTCTTCTACAAGGACTTGCTGGTGAACTTAACGATGAGCAGAAAAAACAACTAATGATAGTAAAAAAAAGTTCTCAGCATCTTTTAAGCTTAATTAATGACTTATTAGATATATCAAAAATTGAAGCTGGAAAAATAGAATTTAATTTTGAGAAATTTGATTTGATAAAATCTATTAATGAAGTTATAGAATCATTTTCAAACATGTCCAGAGAAAAAGGCCTATTAGTTGAGAAAAATTTTCCTTCGAAACTAATTGTATATGCCGATAATCGAAGAATCAAACAGATAATTATTAATCTTCTGAGCAATGCCATAAAGTATACCAACAGTGGTCAAGTAAAAATTTCTGTAATAGCAAAATACGGTAGCTATATAAAAATCACTTTTTCCGATACTGGAATCGGAATAAAACCTGAAAATGTTCCGAAAATTTTTGAACCTTTCCAACAGATAAATACAGATCTGACTAAAAAAACAGAAGGAACTGGTCTTGGGCTATATCTAACAAAAAAGCTTGTTTTATCAATGGGAGGGGACATTCAACTTGAAAGCCAAGAAGGCATTGGTAGTAAATTTACCGTTATATTGCCAAAAGAGTATATGGTAGTTTAATATGAAAAAAATTTTAATAGTTGAGGATAACGAAAACAATCTTTACTTGATTAAATTCATACTAGAAAAAAATGGATTTTCGACAGTAATTGCTAAAACTGGGGAAGAAGGTGTTAAGATGGCGCTTGAGGAGAATCCCGATTTAATACTTATGGATATACAATTGCCTGATATAAATGGAATGGAAGCGACAAAAAGAATTAGGGCTTTGGAATCGACTAAATCACAAATTGTTGCAGTAACCTCCTACGCTATGCCAGGCGATCGGGAAAAAGTAATTGAAGCGGGATGTAATGGCTATATAGAAAAGCCTATCAATCCAGAATCCTTTATTTCTGAAATAGAAAAAATATGTTAAAAAATAATATTCTTTAGGGGGGTTAAATGAGAATATTAGTTGCAGAAGATCACGAGGACATAGCTTATCTTCTTGAACGCATTCTAAAGGTTAGTGGCCATGAAGTGGTCATTACCTCTAATGGAATTGAAGCTTTAGATAGGCTCAAATATGAGAAGTTTGACATGATTATATCAGATATTTTAATGCCCGTCATGGATGGATTTATTTTTTGTAGAGTCGTAAAAAATGATGACAATTTAAAGAATATACCTTTCGTTATTTATTCCGCAAGCTACACAGATGATAGGGATAAAGAATTTGGATTTAAACTTGGGGCAGACTTTATTATAGAAGCTCCAATAGAGCCCCATATATTCAGTGAAATAATCGAAAATATTTCAAATCAAATTAAATCTGAAGCTTTAGGCCCAAAGCTTTCTCCATAAAAGAAGAAGTAGATATAGAAAAGATGTATAGTGAAAGATTAGCAAGACAGTTAGAAAAAAAAGTATTTTTATTGGAAAATGAAATTTTAATGCATAAAGAAACTTTAGAAAAATTGAAGGAAAGCGAGGATAAATTTAGACTGGCTTTTGAAAATGCAAATACGGGAATATGTTTAGTTGATCTTCAGGGGAATATGGTGAAAGTTAATCAAAAAATGTCTGACATATTTGGATATACTAAAGAAGAATTAGAAAATATGAATTTAAATGATATTACACATAAAGATTATATCGAGGTTGGCTCGGACTTTATCAATAAAGCAATAAATGGAGAAATGGAAAAAAATATCTTTGAAAAATGTTATGTCCATAAAAAAGGAAGTTTAGTATATGCAGTCGTTTCTATTTCTCTTGTTAGGAATTCTAACAGAAAGCCCCTCTATTTTATCTGCCACATACATGATATAACAGAAAGAAAAAAATCAGAAAAACAGCTTGATGAAAATCTAGAATATTTTGCACATTTAATAGACCACATAAGGAATCCCCTAGCTATTATAAGTGGTTTTGTGCAAGTAAATGTTGGGGATGAAAAGACAAAAGACGTTGTTATTAGGCAAGTAGCTAGAATCGAAAAACTATTGAGAGAGCTTGATCAAGGATGGATGGATACAGAAGAAACAAGAAAATTCTTAAAAAACTATATCTGATAAGATGCATTATTCAATTTTGCATATATTATATAAAATATATTTTTTATTAGATTTGTCACCTCATAACATTATTTAAAGAGAAATTATTTTGGATAAAATAAAGCATATTTTACAAAAATATTTATATTCTGGATTATCTTTAAAATAATATAAAAGAGCATTATATCTCTATAACGGTTAGGTGGATTCAATTTCTAATTATTCTAGTTCTTCGAAGAAAACCTCTGAAAAAAAGAATATCAAAGAATTTCTTCTTTCAAATCTAAAAAAGAGCAGTGAAGAGTTTGATTACATTGATAAAGATGCAGATATTCCAAAGGATAAAGACATAAATGAAAAAATATTTGCCATATCTAAAAACTGCCATGAAATTCTAGAAAGGTCAATAAAAGCTTTGAATGAACCGCTTGAAGAAGAAAAGCTTAGAGATATAGAAGACTGTGCAATGGGGCTTTCTGAACTAAGAAGCTGGATAGAGACTTCTAAAAAAAATAAGACTATTAGTTTAGAAATAGATTATATCGCTGACTATACTGAAAGGCTAAAAGAAATGGTAGACAAAATGAAGTTTATAGATTCTATTGATAACAACTCTCATGATAATTTTATGATGCATATCAGGAAAAGGCGAGAGAAAGAATAAAATTGGCATAGTATCTAATTCATTATAATATTTTCTAGACTTAAAATNGACTTATTNTNAAATAGACAAAATAAAATTGGTGCGGTCAGCGGGATTCGAACCCGCGTCTTGAGCTTGGAAGGCTCAGGTGCTAGGCCACTACACTATGACCGCTTCTTTCTAAATCGGATTAATTCCCTATTTAAAACTTTCTCTTTGTAATACCCAAATGCTTAAAAATTGATTTCTTAAATAATTTATGTGGAGTATATGAAGATTATTAATGTAAACGTTGTGTTTGTTTCTTCTATTATTATGTCATATACTTTCCATCATAATTACTAGGCCTTTGGCAGAGGTATTGTTAATGCTAAAAAGGCCATTGATAAAAAAGAGAGATTATGAAATTTAAAAATTGTAGAAAAAGGTAAAAGGATGAAAATTATGGGCATTCCAGAACATAAAATTCACATGACTGAATTATTAATTAATATCAATAAGGCCGGTGAATAAATTGATAGAAATTTATGATAATGGAACATATTTAATGGAAAAAAATAATCAGAGAAAAGTGCTGTTAGATGACGATGGATATGTTAAATCTATCCTCTTAGATGTTCAAAAAAGAGGTGATCAGGCACTTAAAGAATATACGAAAAAATTTGACGGCGTTGAAATAGATGATTTCCTAGTAAATCAGGATGAAATAGCAGAGGCTTATGATAATGTTGATACTGAGCTTATTGAAGCGCTAGAAACTTCTGCCGAAAACATTGAAGACTTTCACAGAAGAGAGCTTCCTCAATCCTTTTTATTTGAAAAAAAAGGCATAACTTCAGGACAGATAATATTACCTTTAGATAGCGTAGGGGTTTATGTTCCAGGAGGAAGAGCCGCATACCCGTCAACAGTTTTGATGGCATCGATTCCCCCTAAGATATGTGGTGTTCCAAGAGTAGTGGTAACTACGCCCCCAAACAAAGATGGCCGATGTAACGATGCTGTATTGGTGGCATCTGATATAGCAGGCGTGGATGAAATATACAAAGTTGGGGGTGCGCAGGCTATTGCAGCACTGTCATACGGAACCGATACAATAAAAAAAGTTTCAAAAATAGTTGGACCAGGTAACAAATTTGTAGCAATGGCAAAAAAACTTGTGGAGACTCCTACAGAATTTCCCGCTGGCCCAAGTGAAGTAATGATAATTGCAGATAAAGATTCTAACTCACGATTCATTGCTTTAGATATGCTTGCGCAATCTGAACACGATCCACTAGCTTCATCTTATTTATTGACAACATCAAGAACCCTTGCAGAAAAAGTAGTTAAGGAAATTGAAAGTGAACTCAAAATACTCCCTAGAAAGGAAATACTTGAAGAATCCTTGAAAAGAGGGGGCATTTTTATTGTCTCATCAATAGATGAAGCAATTGAACTATCGAATAATTTTGCACCTGAACACTTAGAGATAATGATACCTGACCCTTTCTCAGTTCTCTCTAAAATAAAAAATGCGGGCTCAGTGTTTCTTGGTGATTACTCACCAGAGGCGATGGGCGATTATGTAACTGGAACAAATCATGTATTGCCTACTTCAGGGTATGCGAGATTTTATTCAAGTCTATCAGTAGATGACTTTCTAAAAAAATTCACATTTCAATATGTTTCAAAGGACGGATTAAAAACATACCAGAATACTGTTTCAACGCTTGCTAGATCTGAAGGATTATATGCACACGAAAAAGCTGTCAAAGTGAGGTTTGAAAATGAAGAGTAAGTTTGATAGAGATTTATTGGATACCCTTGAACCATACTCCTCCGAAATATCAGTATCAGATACAAATATTATAAGATTACATGCAAATGAACTTCCTTGGAAGAACGAAGCAATACTTTGGACTTTGCATGAGAATATTCTTGAGATGCCCATAAATAGGTACCCCGAAGTCACAAACTCTTACATAAGAGGTAGGATTGCCGATTACCTTGGATTTGAAAAAGAAAATGTACTGGTAGGAAACGGCAGCGATGAGATTATTGATACAATTGGAAAAGCATTTATTTCTACATTGGATAAGGTCTTGATACCTGCACCAACATTCTCCCTTTACTCGGTCATAACAAGAATTTATTCTGGACTTCCTATCGTGCTTCCACTTAATCTTGATTATACCCTTCCTCTAGAAAATATTCTTTCCGAATCAAAAAATGCTAAGATGATAATTATATGTAGTCCAAATAATCCAACAGGTGTCCAGTACTCAGAAAAAGAGATAAAGGAAATTTTGGACACAGGTATACTTGTCATCTTGGATGAAGCATACAGTGAATTCTCAGACCAGTCAGGACTCCACTTATTGGACCACTATGACAATCTTATAGTTATGAAAACATTCTCAAAGGCATTTGGACTTGCAGGCTTTAGAACAGGATACTGCGTTTCATCTGAAACTTTGGTCGAATCAATGAGTAAGGTTATTCTTCCTTATAATATGAATACAATATCTATGAGTGTCATTGACTTGGCAATTAAGCATGAAGATTTCATGAAAGTATCTGTTAGGAAAATAAAGGAAAACAGAAAATACCTTTATGGATCAATGCAGGAGATTAAAGGGATAAATCCAATCCCGTCAAGTGCAAATTTCATACTATTTGAAGCAGAAGATCCAAAGATGATATACCAGGAGCTCCTTAAGAGGGGAATATTAATAAGATACTTTGAAGGAAAAAAATATCTTAGGGTAACAGTAGGATCATACGAAGAATGCGTAAAATTCATAACTAATCTAAGGGAGATATTCGATGGCTGTTAAAATTGGAATTATTGATTATGGCATGGGTAATCTGAAGAGCGTTTATAAAGCATTTAGATTTCTAAAGACTGAACCAATCTTTATTGATAAAGAGGAAGATTTTGACTGTGATGGATTAATCCTTCCTGGGGTCGGAGCATTTGAAGATGGAATGAAGAATCTAGCACCTTTTATTAAAATACTAGGCAAAGAAGTTAAGGAGAAACCTTTACTCGGGATATGTCTTGGGATGCAGATGTTATTCTCAGACAGTGAAGAAAATGGATTTTTTAAAGGGTTAGATTTCATCCCTGGGTCGGTTAAGAAACTTCCGGAAGGACTTAAAGTTCCACATATGGGATGGAACAGCGTTGAGTTCTTGGATGACGATCCTCTTTTACTTGGGATAAAAAATGAATCATACTTCTACTTTGTTCACTCATATGCACCCTTCTGTAGCCCTGATTACATCTTAGGAGAAACTGAATATGGGATAAAATTTCCCTCAATTGTTGCAAAAGATTTTATTTATGGTACACAGTTCCATCCTGAAAAAAGTGGCGAGTCTGGATTAAAACTCCTTAAGAATTTCATAAGTATCGTGGAGAGCACAATATGAAAGTATTACCTGCAGTTGACATCCTTAATAGGAAATGCGTTCAACTTGTCGGTGGAAATCCAGAAAATAAGGTATTTGAAGATGCTGATCCTCTGACAATAGCAAAGATGTGGGCAGAGTATGCCGATTATTTACATTTGATAGATTTAGATGCAGCCATATATAATACAAGCATCAATAGGGACATCATTAAGAAGATTCTCTCTGAAGTCAAACTACCTGCTGAAGTTGGCGGCGGGATAAGGAGCATTGAGGTCTTTAGGGAATTAATTGAAGCAGGAGCGGACAAATTAATAATAGGAACTTCAGCAATTCAGAATCTTGAGCTATTGAAAAAGATAAAAGAGGAATTCGGAAAAGAGCGAGTGATCATAGCTTTGGATGTTAAAGGGGAAGAAATTTCCATTTCAGGGTGGACAGAGGGTTCTGGACTAAGCATTTATGATGCAATTAGATCTCTAGAAGAATATGCCTCTTCATACCTAATCACAAGCATTGGTGTTGAAGGAAGAATGAAGGGCCCAGATACAAAATTATACAAAAAGATTTTATCCTTAACGAATGTAGAGATAATTGCATCTGGGGGTATATCATCAATTGATAATCTTAAAGAACTTGATAAAATTGGAATTAAGAAAGCTGTAGTTGGAACAGCAATTTACACTAATAAAATTGATTTAAAGGAAGTAAGGCAAGTTTTCGGGTGATTATTTTTGAGAGAATCAAAGATTGAAAGAAAAACAAAAGAGACAGATATTAAAATTAAATTAAATATCGATGGGCAGGGTAAATATAAAATTTCAACATCAAAGAAATTTTTTGATCACATGCTTGAAACTTTTTCTAGGTACAGTCTTTTTGACATTGAGTTGAAAGCTGAAGGGGACCTCACCCACCACCTAGTTGAAGACATAGGCATAGCATTGGGAATGGCCTTTGCAGAAGCTATTGGTGATAAAAAACGCATCAATAGAGTTGGATGGGCAGTAGTTCCTATGGACGATTCACTAGTTATGGCTTCGCTTGATATAGGCGGAAGGCACTATACAAAATTTGATTTAAATTTCAAATTCGATAAGATAGAAGAAGTTTCACCTGATCTATTCCTACATTTCCTAGATTCATTTGCCCAGAAAGTTCCGTTAAATCTATTCGTGAAAGAATTTTACGGTGAAGATGACCACCACAAAATGGAGGCAGTGTTCAAATCTTTTGGGAAGGCTCTATTGATGGCAACTTCATTTAATGAGAGGATTGACTTACTTTCAACAAAAGGAGTGATTTGATGCACGCAAAAAGAATTATACCATGCCTTGATGTGGATCAGGGTAGAGTTGTAAAGGGTATAAAATTTGTCGATATTAGAGATGCAGGAGACCCAGTTGAAATGGCACAGCTTTACGATGAGAAAGGTGCCGATGAGCTCGTGTTTCTAGATATCACAGCTTCATCTGATAAAAGGAATATAATGGTTGATGTAGTTGAAAGGACCGGAGATGTCGTCTTTATCCCTTTTACAGTGGGCGGAGGACTTAGAAATATCGAGGATATAAAGGCAATATTGCGGGCTGGTGCCGATAAAGTCAGCCTTAATACCTCTGCAGTTCAAAATCCCGATTTAATAAAAGAATCATCTAGAATCTTTGGTAGTCAATGCATAGTACTTGCAATAGATGCAAAAAAGAAGAAAAACAGCTGGGAAGTATATACTCATGGAGGAAGAAAACCAACAGGCATAGACGCAGTCGAATGGGCAAAGAAAGCTGAAAGTCTTGGATGTGGGGAAATTCTTCTTACAAGCATGGATGCCGATGGAACTAAAGATGGCTATGACCTACCGTTAACAAAGGCAATTTCAGAAGCAGTTACAATCCCAGTTATTGCTTCAGGTGGCGCAGGTAACGCAGAACACATATATGATGCTTTGACTAAAGGTAAGGCCGATGCAGCACTTGCAGCTTCCATATTTCATTATGAAGAGCATTCAATAAAGAAGGTAAAAGAATACCTTAAATCAAAAAATGTTTCGGTTAGATTATGAGTAATTTTAATCTTAAGTGGGATGAAAAAGGACTTATTCCCGCCATTGTTCAGGATGTAAATACAAAGGAAGTCTTGATGATGGCATATATGAACGAAGATTCCCTAAAGAAAACTTTAGAAACAGGGCGCACTTGCTTCTGGTCACGAAGTCGACAGAAATTCTGGTTTAAGGGAGAATCCTCAGGGAATATTCAGAAGGTAAAAGAAGTTAGATACGACTGCGATGCTGATTCACTCTTGATTTTAGTTGAGCAGATAGGTGCAGCTTGTCATGAAGGATACCCAACATGCTATTTTAGAACAATCGATGGTGCTGTAAAAAGTGAAAAATCTTTTGAAGGTGGCCTATACATTCTAGATGAACTTTACAAATTAATCGAAACAAGAAAAAAGGAACTTCCTAATGATTCCTACACTACTAAATTGCTTCTAGATAAAAATCTTCTATTAAAAAAGATAGGAGAAGAGGCAAGTGAAGTAATAATTTCCTTTTCCCAAGAAAAGGATAGGACAGTAGAAGAAACATCTGATCTTATTTATCACTTATTCGTTTTGTTAGTTGAAAGAGATATAAAACTTCAAACATTATTGGAGGAATTGAAAAAGAGAAGGAAGTGATTTTATGGATTTAGGAAGGAGATATGATTTTCACACACATACAATTTTTTCAGATGGAGAATTGATACCAACTGAGCTTGTAAGACGTGCAAGAGCTTTAGACCACAAAGCAATAGCACTGACTGATCATGTTGACGCTTCTAATATTGAGTTTATCGTCCCAAACATTGCCAGAGTTTCAGAAGAGCTTAATCAGTATTGGGATATTACTGTAATTCCAGGAGTTGAGATTACACACGTTCCACCTGAAACAATAAAAAAATTGGCTATTAAGGCAAAAAAACTTGGAGCAAAAATTGTAGTTGTTCACGGGGAAACACCAGTTGAGCCCGTGATGCCAGGAACAAATAGGAGTGCAATAGAATCTGGTGAAGTTGATATACTTGCTCATCCAGGGATAATCGATGAGAAGGATGCAAAAATTGCTAATAACTCTGATATATTTCTTGAAATTACAGCAAGAGGTGGCCACAATATTGGTAACGGAAGAGTTGCATCTTTAGGAGAAAACTTCATTTTGGATACAGATACACATTCACCGGGAAATTTGATTACTCAGGAGTTTGCGTATAAAATTGCTTTAGGGGCAGGACTTTCAGATGATGATGCATTGAAGGCGGTCAAAGAAAATCCCAAGGTACTTATGGAAAAAATATTATAAAAAATAAAATATATTGTTATTTTTTCTAATTTCTTTTATTTAATGTGTTTGAATTATTCCCCAAGAGATATGCTCCAAATCCAGTTAACCACATGACTATTGGATATGCAACCCATCTCTCTGTTCCGCCATCGCCTAGTATTGGGATAAAGAATTCTGCGGTGAAAAGAAAGAAGAGCCCAATTACTCCAAGGCAAATTGAAATGTATCTGAAAGGTGAGTCCAATACTTTTGAAGAAGTAATGGCTGCAATTCCTCCAGAAATAAAAGTTATCAAAGCGAATATTGGGTGTAAAACTGCAATATTTCCAGGAAATATTCCAACACCCAATACACCTACTCCAAATAAGCTAAATGGAATGTTGAAAATATATTTCTTGTATACTAGGAAAGTATAGTATGCGCCAATCAAGGTCAAGATACCCGTTATAATCATTGTTGAATTGAAAATGGTAGCAGACGGCTGCGTAATCACACTATTTGGGGGCCGGGTAGAGCCTAAATCACTTATTTCACTATTTGATGTAGTATAGCCTGATGGATAGAAAATTTCAGCTGTGATTATTCCCATAATTGCAATAGTGCCTGCAAGGAAAATCAGAGTACCTGCTATTAATTTAGGATTTTTTCTAACTAAGTTTAAAATTGACATTGATACTATCTCCTTATTATTGGCCATGGGGATTATTAGATCTTATATATTTTATTGAAATTCAAATTCGTTATTATGAATTCTTCTAACTATATAATACGGCAAAACTTTTAAGTGAGTTTTTATTTTTACAATTATGGACATAGGGCAGTTTGTTATAAACGTTGTTCAAGCAATACTATCGTTTAGCGAATTCATAGCTGAAGAGATCTCTGCCCTGACTGATGGATTTGTCCCTGAAGGCGCTGTCAATGAAATAGGCATATTGATTATTTTAGTTATTTTAAGAGTGGGATTTGATTACGCTAAGAAGATCTTAGAGATATTAATCGTAATATTTATTGTGTATATTATAATTCAACTCTTGCCTTCAATAATTAATTCCATAGGGTAGAGTTTAATAAAATGCAACCTAAGATTTTTGTTGAAACTTATGGCTGTACCCAAAATAAAGGTGACAGCGAGATAATTAAATATTTGCTAAAAGAATTTCTTGTAGATTCGATTGATAAAGCCGATATTGTAATAGTGAATACCTGTGGAGTTAAAGGGCAAACCGAAAAAAAGATTGTTGAAAGGATATCATTGCTTCTTAATAACAAAAAGGTAATAGTTTCAGGATGTCTCCCCAAAATTAATTTGAATGTAATTGATAAAAATGTATCCGGAATAATTGGCCCTCATGATATTGATAGGATACAAGAAGTAGTCTTTGCCGACGAAAAAAAAGTTTATCTCTCTGAAGACAACAGAAGATTGGGACCAAAAACTGCATTTAAAAAAATAAGGGATGAATCCACTTCTGCGATAGTCCAGATTTCAGAAGGATGCGTAGGGCGATGTAGCTTTTGTTGTACAAGATTTGCTCGGGGCAGCGTACATAGTTTCCCAATAGAGGAAATCATAGGTGAGGTAAAGGATGCTTTATCTAAAGGATACAGAGAGATTCTTTTTACTTCACAGGACACGGCAGCATATGGAGTTGACATAGATACAAATTTAGTCACTCTATTGAAACGTGTCATTGATATTGATGGGGAATTTCGGCTAAGGCTAGGAATGGCCAATCCAAATCATATTAAATCTTTTGAAAATGAACTAGTTCCTATTTACAATGACCCTCATATGTATAGATTTCTTCATGTCCCAGTCCAGTCAGGGGATGATAAAGTTCTTTCTGATATGAGAAGAGATCATACAATAAAGGATTATATCTCAACTGTTTCACTTTTCAGAAAGAACATAAAAGATCTTTATCTATGTACAGATATTATAGTTGGATACCCAACTGAAGACGACGCTGCATTTGAAAATACATTAAAGCTTGTTGAAAAAATAAGACCTGACAAAATTAATCTAACGAGATTTTCACCCCGTCCCGGAACACCTTCAACTAAGTTGAAACAGATTCCTTCTTGGATTGTCAAAGAGCGATCTAGAAAATTGAATGTATTACGAAAAAAGATATCATTTGAAATTAATCAGACGTATATTGGAAGAGATTTCAAAGCGCTCATAACAGAGAAAAACATTGATGGAACATTCACCGGTAGAATATATAACTATAAACCAGTTATAGTTGACGATGCAAAGGTAGGGGAGTTTAAGGATATTGTAATCGAAGATGCAACTTCTACTTATCTTGTTGGAAGGTGATTATTTGGATTTAAGTGAGTTACAAAAAAAGGATCGTATTTTTTGTGAAGAGCGTGGATGGGAAAAGTTTCCTCCTTCTTTGGTGCTGATACATCTTTATGAGGAACTTTCAGAAGTTGGAGAATACATACTCTACAAGGATGGATATAAGAAAGGTGGCATGGGAAATGATAAAGATGCTAGTTATGAAAATCTAAAGAGAGAATTTGGCCAAATATTGTCTCTTTTAATGCAACTTGCGAATTCGTTTAATGTAGACCTTGAATCCGCCTTTTTATCCGAATTTGAAATCATGGAAAAACGATTTGGAAAAGAAGAATGGAAGAAATATATGGATACTTTATAGTAGGGGGGCTTTTTGACGACCCCCCTGGAGGGAAAATGGAGGAAAAAGATGAGCAACACCATTAATCAATGTTTAATAATGGTGCTCATGATTATATAATATTATTGTATCATTAGTATATAAAGCTTTCGGTAGTATTGTTAAACAATAGCGCAATATGATTTCTATGAATGTTTTACTCTCTCTGGGATCGGCAGTTAAAATTGGGTACAAAAAAGGGACACCATTACACGACCAGAAAACATGCTATTTGATGATGGAGGGAGAGTGTAACGCAGGATGTCTTTATTGTATAAGACCAAAGGATAAGAACAAACTATCTAGGATCCCTTGGTATTCTTACAATTTAGAAAAAGCAATACCTAAAATAGAATCTAATTTTGAACGCGTATGCATCCAGACTGTAAATCACAGTAATTTTTTATCTGAGATAAAGGAAATAGCCTCAAAGTTTTCTAATTCAATTCCGATTTCTGTTTCTCTTTCATTAAAAGAATATAATGGAATAGAGAATCTATATGGCTATGTGGATAAAGTAGGTATAGGGCTTGATTGCGCTAGAAAGGATATTTTTCAAAATTTTAAACCATATTACAATTGGGATAAGACCTGGTTTGGTCTAAAAAAAGCAACCGAGATATTTGGGGATTATAATGTNATATGTCANCTAATAAGTGGACTTGGTGAAACTGAAGAAGAAATGATATATACCTTCCAAAAACTCTATGATTTGAAAATTTATCCTTCCCTTTTTTCATTCACGCCTGTTAGCAAAGTTGACTGTTTTGGCATAGGTCCACCTGATGTTGGCAGTTATAGAAGAATACAATATGCACATTACCTTATTACTTCAAAAATCAAAAGATACGAAGATATGACTTTTAATAAAGGAAGAATAATATTCGATGAAAAGGATAAGTCTTACTTAAAAGAAGAAATATTTTTAACTAGAGGATGTCCTTCATGTGATCGCCCTTTTTATAATGAATCTCCTCGAGCAATAATCTATAATTATCCTTCAACGGAATCAGTAAATCTTTCAAGAATAAAGAAAGAGATTGGGATTTAAAAAATTATTTTTGATTTTTATATTTGACCACAAGATTTATTAAATATCTCAAATAATAAAATGTGTGATTTTATGGAGGATACATTTAATCTAGAAGTTAAGATACCTGACTTTATTCAGTTGTTAGGCGAAGAAGGAAAAACTCAAATTTTAAATGAAATAAGAAAAAAAGTTGAGAAGGATGTATCCAACATTGTAATTAAAGCTGCCCGAGAAATTATGTCCGAGAAATTAGGATTAGAAACTAGAGAAAGCCCATTTGGACCAATTCATGCAAAACATCCTTCAACACCAACTGAAGATTCAAAATCAGAAATAAGCTGCCCAAATTGCCAAAAGGTACTTGAACCTGGAGTTAAATTCTGTAGATTCTGTGGACAAAAGCTTGCCTAATCTTCTTTTATTAATAATGCTTTTTTTATCTTTTCATAATTTACTTTTGTTTCTATACACCCATCCTTGTCAAGGGAAATGCCTCTACCAGGTATTTTAAGATAATCTAGAACTAGACTACCTTCTCTAAGTTCAATATGGCAACCAACACCAATAATAGCCTTAGGTCTTGTAAGTTTGATAATTTTCTTGACAAAAGACCCACCAGGTATTATAAAAACAGAGATATTATTCTGATTACAAAAACTAATAAGGTCACCTACGCCGCATTTACCACAATTAATACATTCAAAACCTTTCAAAGAATTTAGAGTTGCGGGGCAGTCAACTTTCCTAAGGCACTGAGGAAGTAAAAGGATTCTTTCATTAAATGGAATTTTCGATAATGCCTTATAATTCACAAAATTTCTCATGTCATTTGAGATCATATCGATATAACCTTTTTTGAACCCTATCTTTTCTGTCAGACTTTTTAAGGGATAGTAAAGAAAATCAAGAACAAATAATATGAATCCTGGAAATACAACTTTCTTTGTCTTAGCAGAATAGAAAATAAGCAATACTGCAATCAGAAGTAATAATAAAACAATAACTAGGAAGACAGTTAAAATAACACCGAAAACGTCGAAGATACTTATCATTATCTTACCTCAAACAATATTTCTTTTACCAAATCCATGTCTACATCAGTTTCTATGCAACCAGTTTTGGTAAGTAAAACTCCATATTCAGGTATTTTTTTTGTTGATAAAATTCTCATCATTTCATTTAGTTCAACATGACATGCTACAAGCAAAACAGATGAAGCGGGATGCTTTTTCAATACTCTTTTTACAAAAGAACCTCCTGGAGCAACAAAAACTTTAATTGAATTCTGATCGCAGATCTCTTTGAATTCACCAATTTTGCATTTGCCACACTTTATGCAATTAACGCCAACTTCCGGACTAACCTTCGCCTTGCATTCAGTAGACCTTAAGCAGTAGGGGAATACTACAATTCTATTTTTGAGATTTGAAGAGAAGTATTCTTCTCCTAAGATTTTATTCCTGATGTTTATTTCAATTTGGTCTACAACACTTTCATCAAGATTTAATGATACAAATAATCTCTTTAGAGGGAAGTAAAGGGTATCTACAAGAAAAAGTGTAGTTCTTGGCCGTATTATCTTTTTTTTCTTGATTATGGTATACAGTAATATTGAAGTAATTATTATTAGTATTATTAGTACTATAACTGCTATTACAAATATAACCCCTAATACAGCAAAAAAATTAGGAAGGTCATTCATTGAAAAAAATAAGAAAGAATTCTTTAAAAATATATTTGTATTATATTATAATTTGAATTTTTTTGGAAAGATATCTGGTTTTATCAAATATATTAATAGAGCTACTAATCCTATTCCAAAAAGAACTAGGACTACTAGAACAGCAATTACTGAATTTTTTCCTATTTGTTTCTGGTCAATTAAAGATATCCTAGACTCAATAAGATTGACTTTTTCTTGATCCCCAAGTTCTGAGTAAAGGTTTAATGATTTAACGTAATTTTCTCTTGATTTTTTGTAGTCACCGGCTAGATAACTCTCTTCAGCGATTCTATAATAACTGGCAGCTTCATTTATCCTGTTATCATCACCTATGGATTCAAGCATTGACTTGAATGTATTCGCATCTTTATTTGTTGGCTCTATATCAAGGGCAATATTTATCGCTTCAAGTGATTCTTGATAATTACCTAGGTTGTATTCTGCTCTAGCGAGACCATACCATACCCCGAAGTTATCGCTATTTAATCCCTGAGCAATCTTGAAATTTGATTGGGCTTCTTCATATTCTCCTAAGGAAAGAAGTATGTCTCCCTTTAGAATAAGTGCTTTGATTCTCTCGTCGTATCCCGGCCCTCTATCAAGGGCTTTGTTGACTTCATTGAGTGCATCACTGTATTTCCTTCTGCTCCACAAGGCTTCTGCTTTTATCAGGTACGGCTCATACTTTGATGAATCCAAAGATATAGCACTATCCGCCATTTTTATTGCATCGTCATAGTTATTATTTGCTAGATAATCTTGGGCCGCTAATATTAGTTCTGAATATGTATATTCTTTTTCTTCTGGTGTTGAAACAATTTCTGTTTCTGAGAAGTAGTTAAAAAGATTAGATACAAGTCTAAGATGGTCATATTTAGTTATCATGTGATCCTCAAGAAAAGTTGATGATCCAATTGCAACTACCTTGCCAGTCAATACATTTGTTTTCGCTGCGACAATTATGTCTGTTCCAGAAATCTTGTTAACAGGATCTGTACTTGGATTGTTACTATGGTCTGGATCGCTTAAGTAGGGTCTACTTAGACTTTGAGCCGATCCTTTCATTATCGCTTTAGACGTTGGAGATATTGTAAGTGAACATGGAAGTTTCATTGCAATCTTATATAAATCCGTAGTAATTGGATCTTCTATCATATTGATAACAATGACATTTGTAGCGTCATTGTCATAATAGCTTTGAGTATCTGTTACAAGATCGTCATTAAATACAATCCCCATGTTAGTAGATAGTTCATTTAGCACTGCTCTAGTTTTTTTAGTATCAAGAGAACTTCCACCTCTACCTACAAGCAATAGACTTCCGCCATTCTTAACGAATTTATCAATGGCAGAGATTTCTACTGAGGTAAAATTTGATTTGGGCACTATGATTAAGAGAATATCATAATTACTTAGCGTGCTTTCCGTAATTGATACTTTGTTCTCAGATAAAATATATCCTTTATTAGTAAGCTGATCCAGAAAGATTTTGTATCCAGCAGTAAAATTAATCGGCTCATCATGAGCTATATCAATTAATACTCTTTTTTTTTCTTGAGCATTAACATTAACTGGAAAACTAAATATTAATAATCCAATTACGCCTAAAACGAATAAATGATTTTTCATAGAAGCCCCTCTTGTAAGACATCTTATATAAATCTTTAAAAGTATATTCCTCCTTAGTTGGCATTATATTCTACCCTTAAATCAAAGACCTATCGAAAGCTTTAAATACCAACCATATTTATTCTGGATTGGTACGGCGACCATAGCGAAAGGGAGACACCTGGACTCATCCCGAACCCAGAAGTTAAGCCTTTCTGCGTCGTGGTTTGTACTGCTAGTAGCGGGAATACCACAACGTCGCCGGCCTTTATATTCTTGGCTATTTATATATTAGCCGACTGATGAAAAACTATACGTTTTGAGGAATGAGGTGTTTTAATGGCAGTTTATGTTAAATTTAAAGTCCCTGAAGAGCTAGCAAACAAAGCTTATGAATCTCTTGAGATGGTTAGGGATACAGGTAAGTTAAAGAAAGGAGCAAATGAAACTACAAAAGCTGTTGAGAGAGGAATTGCAAAATTAGTATATCTTGCAGAAGACATAACCCCTGAAGAGATAATTGCACATATACCTATGATTTGTGATGAAAAAGAAATACCATACATATATGTTCCAAGAAAGGACGAACTTGGAGCTGCAATAGGTATTGATGTTTCAACAGCAGCAGTTGCAGTAATAAAAGAGGGCAAAGCAAAAGATCTCATTGACGATATTATTGTCAAAGTAAAAGAACTTAGAAAGTGATTCAATGGCCGACATTGAGAAAGGAATACCGGCAGAAGTTTTGGAGATTGTCGTTCGTACTGGCGTAACTGGTGATATATTCCAGGTAAGGGTCAAAGTACTCGAAGGAATGGATAAAGACAGAGTCATTACGAGAAATCTTAGAGGTCCAGTAAAAGTCGGAGACATCGTAATCCTAAAGGAAACAGAAAGAGAAGCAAAGGAGATAAAGACGCCAAGGTGAGATCATGCCAAGAAAAGTTAGCTGTTCTTTTTGTGGAGAACAAATCGCTCCTGGAACAGGCCTTATCTTTGTCAGAAAGGACGGAGTTGTATTTAACTTCTGTTCCAGAAAATGTGAAAAGAACATGGTAGGCCTTAACAGAAAGCCAAGGAAAATTAAGTGGACTGAAGAGTTTAAAAAAGCAAAGGCCCTTAGAATTAAAAAATAATTTAATTATATTTTTTTATTGGTGTTTAGTATGATAGAAAGAACTTTAATTATTTTAAAACCAGATACTATATTAAGATCAAATATTGGAAACGTTCTATCCAGAATTGAAGCAAAAGGCTTGAAAATTTCTGCATTGAAAATGGAAAGCATTTCAAAAGAAAAAGCAGGAAAACATTATGCTGAGCATATAGGAAAGCCATTTTATGATAGTTTAATAAGTTACATTACTTCATGTCCTGTTGTTTTGGGAGTAATTGAAGGTGAGGATGCAATCACAGTTATTAGAACACTATGCGGTGCAACAGATCCACATAAAGCGGCTCCTGGCAGTATAAGAGGAGATTTTGGATTTAAGAAAGGAAATGATATATTCAACGTTATACACGCATCGGATTCTCCAGAAAGTGCTAAGAGAGAAATTTCACTTTTCTTCAAAGAAAACGAAGTATTTGAATATAATAAATAATTTAATATTGTTGTTTAAATGATAAGACAGCCAATTATCTCTGTTCTGGGACATGTAGACCATGGCAAAACATCACTTTTAGATTATATTAGAGGTACGGCTGTCGCTTCTAGAGAAGCAGGTGGTATCACACAACATATTGGCGCAACAGAGGTACCAATAGAAACAGTAAAAGCTATTTGCGGAAGTGATTTTGATAAGTGGAATATCAAGTTACCAGGATTATTATTTATTGATACTCCAGGTCACAAAGCCTTTACTAATCTTAGGTCAAGAGGAGGATCTCTATCTGACTTAGCAGTTTTAATAGTTGATATCAACGAAGGTTTGCAACCTCAGACAATTGAAAGCATCAATATCTTGAAAAACTACAGGACCCCTTTTGTAATGGCCTTAAATAAAATTGATAGAATTAATGGATTTAACATAATTCCAAAATCCTCTTTTAGAAACTTAATTAGTAAACAAAATGACACTGTTAAGTCCATGCTTGATCAGAAAGTTTGGGATTTCCAAGCAAAAATGTATGAGCAAGGTTTTGACTGTGAACTCTTTGATAGAATTTCTGACTATACTAAAAAAATTGCAATGGTTCCAGTTTCAGCTAAAACTGGTATGGGTGTATCCGATCTACTTTTGCTTATAGCCGGTCTTTCTCAAAAATTCTTAAAGAATAAACTAGAAATTGATGAGAATGAACCTGGCAAAGGTACTATTTTAGAAGTAAAGGAAGAAAAAGGGTTGGGTACAACTCTTGATGTTATTATATATGACGGAGTCATAAAGAAAAAGGACAATATTGTTTTTGGAGGAAAAGACGGCATTTATGTGACAAATGTCAGAGCCTTACTTAAGCCAAAACCTTTGGATGAAATTAGGGATCCAAGGAAAAAATTTGATTCAGTTGATTCTCAGTACGCCGCCGCGGGGATAAAAATATCTGCACCAGATCTTGAAAAAGCACTGTCTGGGTCTCCTCTTTACGTTGCGACAGATATAGAAAAGACCAAGCTTGATATTTCAAAGGAAATAAAATCAATTAAGATAGAAAATAACTATTCGGGAGTTATAGTAAAGACTGATACCCTTGGGAGCCTTGAAGCGATAGTCATGGAACTTAAGGAACTTGGTATTAACATAAGAAGGGCAGATATAGGAGACGTAACTAAACAGGATATCATAGAAGCAAAATCTGTAAAGATTGACGATAAGATATCTGCAGTTGTATTTGCATTTAATTCTAAAATATTATCTGATGCTAGAGAAGTTGCATCAAAGGAAGAAATCAAAATATTCGAAAGTGACATAATTTACAAATTAATTGAGGATTATGATTTGTGGAAGAAGGCAGAACTCGAAAAAGAAAAGAAAAAGAAATTTGAAGGACTTACAAGGCCCGGAAAAATTGAGCTTATTCCAAACTATGTCTTTAGAGTAGCTAAACCTGCAATAGTTGGTATTAGAGTATTAAGAGGAAGAATAAGAACAGATATATCCCTCTTAAAAGAAGATGGAAAAGTTGTAGGCACTGTAAAGACTCTAAAGGATAAGGATGATTTCTTAAAGGAGGCATTGCAAGGTAAAGAATTAGCATGTGCTATTGATGGGCCAACTGTTGGAAGACAGATAAAAGAAGGAGATATCCTTTATGTCAACATACCTCTTCCAGACTACAAAAAACTAAAATTTGAACTTTACAATGAACTTACACAGGATGAAAAGGAAGTTTTAGATGAATTTATTGTTATCAAAAGGAAGGAGGACTCCCTATGGGGAATATAAATTTATTACCAAAAGATTTAAATAGGATTTTAATTTATAAAAATTTGTTAACTTCTTATTATTTAACTAATTATTTTGAGGTGATTTAGTGGAAGATATTAAAAAAGGTACTACTACAGTAGCTATTGTATGCAAGGACGCTGTAGTGTTAGCGACAGATAAAAGAGCTTCAATGGGATATTTGGTAGCTCACAAGAATGTAAGAAAGGTCTATAAACTTGATGATCACATGGGTGCAACAGTTGCAGGTAGCGTTGGCGATATACAGAGTTTAATTGGCTCTCTAAAAGCTGAGATAAATCTTTACAAAATGAAAAATGGAGTAAAGATGTCTACAAAAGCTCTTGCTACTCTTACTTCACACATACTTCACGGACAGAGATATTACCCCTTAATCGCATGGCTTGTTGTGGCTGGATTTGACGAAGGGCCAGTTGCATATTCAATTGATCCTATTGGCGGTGTCAATGAGGATAAGGCCATTTCAACAGGTTCAGGTTCATTAGTGGCTTACGGTGTGTTGGAGTCTATGTATAGAGAAGGAATGGGATGGGAAGAAGGAGCTACTCTTGCAGTTAAAGCAATAAAAGCAGCAATCGAAAGAGACCTAGCCACTGGAAATGGGATTACACTAGCTGTAATCGATAAGGATGGCTATAGAGAACTTTCTGATGATGAAATTATTGGTTTAATGAATCAGAATTAATTCTCTATTTTTTTAATTTTAGATTTTATAATTTTATAATTTTTTAAACTAGGTGAGTTCTTGTCTTCAGAAGAGATACTTAAAGAAATTAAAAAAATCGTAACAGATACCATACCTCCTGGCGCAGTCATTACAAACATTGACTTCGAGGGCCCAGAAGTTGTTATCTACACTAGAAATCCTGGAATGTTAGTTGATGACGGAGAAATAGTAAAAGAACTGGCAAAAAACTTGAGAAAAAGAGTCATTGTAAAACCTGATTCTGCTGTTTTAACTTCCGAAGAGGAAGCCGTTGAGAAAATTAAGGGTTTAGTTCCAGACGAAGCAGAGATAACCGATATATCTTTTGATCCATCCGCATCAGAGGTAATTATCGAGGCAAAAAAACCTGGACTTGTAATTGGTAAATCAGGACAGACTTTGAGAGATATAACAAGAGTTGTCAGATGGGCACCAATTGTAAGAAGAAGCCCTCCGCTACAATCTGATACAATCAAGGCAGTCAGGTCTACACTTCAGAAAGAAGCTGACGAGAGAAAAGACATTCTCAAAAAAATTGGCCATAGAATTTATAGAACGCAAGATATAAGGTCCGAATGGGTAAGAGTTTCTTTTCTTGGCGGATTTAGGGAAGTTGGGAGATCTTGTATTCTACTTCAGACACCTGAATCAAAAGTTATGCTTGATTGTGGTGTTAATGTAGCTACAAATGACCCAAAAATAGCATATCCTCACCTAGATATACCTGAATTTAAATATATTCTAAATTCCAAGGAGCTTGACGCTATTATTGTAAGTCATGCTCACCTTGACCATTGTGGATTCATCCCTTACCTATACAAGTATGGTTATGAGGGCCCAGTTTACTGTACGCCTCCAACAAGGGACTTAATGACTCTTTTGCAGCTTGACTATATTGATGTCGCATTTAGAGAGAATCACCCCACTCCATATTCAAAAAAGGATGTTAAGAGCGTAATACACCACACTATCCCTGTTGACTTCAAAGAAGTAAGGGACATATCCCCCGACATAAGATTAACTTTCCATAATTCTGGGCACATCCTCGGGTCGGCTATGGTACATCTTCATATTGGAAACGGATTGCACAACATTGTTTATACAGGCGACTTTAACTTTGAAACATCAAAATTGTTAGAAAAAGCTAGTTTTAAATTTCCTCGTCTAGAATCCTTGATAATTGAATCTACTTATGGTGGTTCTCAGGACATGCAGATGCCAAGGGGAGAAGCTGAGAAAAATCTTCTAAAAATTATTTACGATACTATTTCCCAAGGTGGAAAAGTCTTAATACCAGTTCTTTCTGTAGGGAGAGCGCAGGAGATAATGCTCTTATTAGAAGAACTTATGGAAGGGGGGGCATTAGAAAAGATACCTGTATACTTAGATGGTATGATATGGGAGGCAACTGCTATTCATACAGCTTATCCAGAATATCTTTCAAAGGACTTAAGAGAAATGATATTCCACCAAGGTAAAAACCCTTTCTTATCTGAAACATTTGAGAACGTTAAAACAACTGATAAAAGAAAAAGCATAATCGAGGGTCCTCCATGCATTATTCTTGCAACAAGCGGTATGCTTGTAGGTGGCCCATCGGTGGAGTACTTTAAGGCACTGGCAGAGGATGTTAGAAATTCAATTACGTTTGTCAGCTACCAAGGAGAAGGTTCACTTGGAAGAAAGGTTCAGAAAGGTATGACAGAACTACCGATTATGGGATCTAATGGAAAAAATGAACTTATTAATATTAGAATGAAGGTTTATACAGTCGACGGATTTTCAGGGCACTCTGATAGAAACGAACTACTAGAATTCATAAAGAGATTAAATCCAAAACCAGAAAAAGTCATTACTGGTCATGGAGATCCAGCTAAATGCACTGACTTTGCAAGTACTATTTATAGGAAATTTAGAATCGAAACAAAAGCACCAATGAATCTTGAGACAATAAGATTAAACTAGGTATAGTATGGAATTCTTTTATGGTATTTATAAACAAGGCAATGAAGTCCTTTTAGCAATCTGTGATGAAAACATAATTGATATGGTATTCCATAACAATGATAAAATGATCAAGATAGATGTGAAAAAATCCTTTTATGGAAAAAACAAGGGATGTAAGGAAGATATCTTAGAGCTAATGAAAAATGCCACTATTCTAAATCTTGTTGGAAAAGACATTATAGAAATAGCTATAGAAGAAGGGATTATAAACAAAGAATGTGTTTTGGCTATTGGTGAAACAGTTCATGCCCAAAGAGCAAAAATGTGACTTTCCCCATAAGAAATGATTTAAAGAATTAAATTCTTTTTATATTATGGAAAGTTGCTTTATCTGTGGGAAAGAAGGAATATTGATTGGGGGCAGATGTAGAGAATGCCATATAAGAGAGGCATTCAGATTTTCCATCCCAGGTAGAATTAAAGTTCCTTACTGTAAAAGCTGTAATTCCTACTACACAAATAGATGGAAGTCATTAAATGACAAGCTTTCCTTTTTAAATGAAATTTTAATGAGTAACATCTCTTCAAATCATGAAATAATAATCGTATCTGAATTCTCAAAAAAAGAAAAGAAAACACAAATTAAACTTGACTTCACTGAAGAAGGAAACGTATTCAAAGTAAAGCTTGAGATAAGGCCTTTTCCAGACGATCCTTCCTTTGATATGGGGGTATACACTGAAATTCTTCTTTCAGGTGAGCAGTGTCAGATTTGCTCTAGATTTTATGGCGGTTACTACGAAGCGATATTACAGGTAAGGGGCGAAGGGAAAAAGATAGAATCAAATAAGACGAATTTAATTTTGGAGATAATTGATGATCTTTCTGATAGATTTATCTCTAAAGATAGGATGGCATTTATCGCCAAGATTGAAGAAAAGAAAGAGGGAATTGATATTTACATGGGGTCTCTTTCTGCCGCAAGAAAAATAGCCAATGAATTGCTAAAAAAGTTTGGCGGTGAAATTGGCGAGTCCCATAAATTAATGGGGTTGGACAGAGATTCAGGTAAAAAAATTTACAGAACAACAATCACTGCTAGATTAAAAGATCTTACTCAAAGATACGCATATTACAGGGAACATTTGTATCTTCTTGATATTTCAGGAGATAATTTTAAACTTACTTCTATTGAAGATGGAGATATTTTAAGTATAAAAGGCAAAGAATTTGAAAAAGAACTTAAGAAAGAAGCAATAAGAGTCATTAATAAAGATTTACTTGAGATAATAGACCTCGTTGTAACAGAAGTAACGCCTGAAAGATATCAGATGATGAAAATGTCTGGTGACTATGAGCAATTTTATATCCTAAGGGAGCAGGTTCATATCAAAAAGATTCTTAACGCAGGCGATAATGCTAAAGCGGCTATCGTAGACAACAGGATTATTATTATTGAACAAGAAAGTATTATTTAAAACATTTAGAAAATAAAAAGTTCGAACTTAGTCATTATTCTTTTAAGCAAACTTTATACCTCATGCACGGCGATAATAATGGCAAAAGAAAAAGTTGTTTTGGCTTATTCAGGCGGTTTAGATACTAGCGTTATCTTGACTTGGCTGATTGATGAAGGATACGAGGTTATTTGTTTTATAGCTGATGTCGGTCAGAATGAAGATCTAAACGCTGCCAAAGAAAAGGCAATAAAATGTGGGGCAACGAAGGTTTATGTTGAAGACTTGAGGGAAGAGTTTGTTACGGACTTCATCTTCCAAGCTCTTAAAGGAAATGCAATGTATGAAAACAGATACCTTTTAGGAACATCCTTGGCAAGACCTTTGATTGCAAAGAAACAAATTGAAATAGCACAAAAAGAAAAAGCAAAATACGTTGCACACGGAGCAACTGGTAAGGGTAATGACCAAGTTAGATTCGAACTTACTTATTATGCCTTAAATCCCTCTATTCATGTAATAGCTCCTTGGAAGATTCCAAAGTACTTACAACAGTTCCAAGGAAGAAGCGACTTGATAAAGTATGCTGAAGCAAAAGGTATTCCAATAAAGGCTTCAAAATCTAAACCCTACAGCGAAGATGGAAACCTAATGCATTTGAGCCACGAGGCAGGAATTCTTGAGGATCCAATGCTTACACCAACAGAAGACATGTTTGAAATAACAAAATCCCCAGCGGATGCGCCAGACAAACAAACAGTAGTGGAGATAGAGTTTAAGAATGGGCTTCCTGTAAAAGTAACTAATAAAAACAATGGCGTTTCAAAAACTAAACCATTAGATATGTTCTTGTTACTAAACGAACTAGCTAAGGAAAACGGAGTCGGGAGGATAGACATTGTTGAAAATAGGTTTGTCGGTATAAAGAGTAGGGGAGTTTACGAGACCCCGGGGGCTACAATACTTTGGGCAGCACATAGAGATATCGAAGGAATTGCTATGGACAGAGAAGTCATGCATATAAAACATATGCTTGAACCAAAGTTTGCAGAACTAATATATAATGGATTTTGGTATTCTCCAGAAATGGACTTTTTAATGGCAGCTTTCAATAAGAGCCAGGAATATATTGATGGAAAAGTAGTAGTTGGACTATACAAAGGCAATGTCATGATACTAGGAAGAGAATCACCAACATCACTTTACAACAAGGATTTATCAAGCATGGACGTTGAAGGTGGCTTTGATCAGACCGATTCCAAAGGATTTATCAGAATTAACGCCATTAGACTAAAAGCACATAAGGTTATTTTAAATAAGAAGACACTTGGATTAAAATAAATTTATTATATTTTTTATTTATAATTTCATTCCTTGTTCTATTGCCATAAGCCAGTTCATATAAGTATTAAAAGAACCTCTTATTGCAGGGATATCATCTGAATCTATTGTTATCTTTAGGACATTGCCCTCAGTTTGAATCTTTGATTTTGTTTTGTAAAATGGTGAACTATCCTCTTCAATTCTTAGGAGCCTCTCTATGTCCTTGGCTTTTTCATGAACGTATACTATTTCAATGTGGGCATCCTTCATAAATCAATATAATCTAAAATCCTTAAAAGGTTTTTTTCACAGATAACAAAATCCGCTTCTTTTATTACCTCTTTATCTTTTGGGTCAAATGCTATAGATAGCCCTGATAATTCAAACATAGGCACATCGTATTTTGAATCTCCAACAGAAATAATGTCATTCTTTTTTAGATTAAATTCTTTCATGATCTGCTTCATAACATTGTCCTTTCTTAGAAGGTCAACTCTCCAAACGTCTCTTCCATTTAGATACCCTTTTTCATCATACTCAAATCCATTTGCCCATATGTTCTTTATACCAACTGACTTACCAACCATTTCTGCCAGTACATCAATACCAGCGGAGACAATAAAAAGATTGAAGTTATTTTCATTAAGGATTTTTATACATTCTTTGGCTCCGTCAATAAGAACAAAATTTTCCAGAGCGGCTACTATTTTATCCTTATGAGGAAGTGTTCCATTTTTTTCCCACAATGCAACATCTTCTCTTATCCATTGACCATAGTCTATCTCTTTTGAGAAATATCTTCTCATGTTCTCTTTTCTTTTCGTCTCATTTGCACTGAAATATTCATGAAGCTTTTCCCATGAGGAGTGAGATTCAATGATTACCCCGTCCATATCAAAGACTATAGCTCCTCCCATGATTTTAGAAAAATATTTAGGATATTTAAGACTTTAGAAACTTTTTTATGAGAGATGCTTTCACCTTATTTGTGAGACTTATAGTATATCATATGGATCAAGACGATCCGAAGAAATGCACCGCAAAAAGACTCCTTAAGTTTGGGGAGGTCAAATTTGTTAAAACAGTATGGAGTTTACCACGGGGCTGTATTCTTCTTAATCCTTTTTCAAAAATAGTTTTGTCACCGGACGATTGTAAGTATTCTAATAATGGATTGGCAGCTCTAGATTGTTCATGGGCAGAGGCAGAAAAGAGCTTTGATACTATAAAATCTAAAGTACAGGGGAGGATTTTACCTTTTTTAGTTCCATCAAACCCCGTAAATTATGGGAAACCAGGAAAACTTTCTACAGCTGAGGCTTTTGCAGGGGCATTGTTCATATTAGGTGAAGAGGCTCAGGCTAAAAAAATTCTCTCAAGTTTCAACTGGGGCGAAGAATTTTTTAAAATTAATAGAGAATTGCTTGAAGGCTACTCAAAATCGAAGAATCAAGATGAAGTTTTAGATTTCCAAGAGAAATATTTAAAAGGGATTAAGAACAGAAAAGGCTCTACAGAGGAGATATAATGAAGAACGAGTTAGCAGAAAAGAGACTTTTTCATGTTAAAATTTGCATGAAATGCAATGCGAGAAATCCTTGGAAAGCAGAAAGCTGCAGAAAATGTGGATACTCAGGACTTAGAGGAAAAGCAAAAGAATCAAGAGTATAAAATAGGTAAAAGATCTTTTATTCCATTAACTTTTTTATCACCTATTTTTATTCCTATAAATTGACACCCTGCTCCCTTAGCTGCTGCCATATCTGAGTCAGTGTCTCCAATAAATACCATATTCTCAATTGGCACTTTTAATAGCTCTGATGCTTTTAGAAGCATATCTGGGTAAGGCTTTGGCCTTTCTACATCATCGAGACACATAACAACATCAAAATATTTGTACAAGTCAAAGTAGTTAAATGTCCTGTCAAGATTAATTCTCGGAGTATTTGTGGCGACACCTAATTTAAAATTCTTTAGAGAATCTAGAGTTTCATGGACTTTTTCATGGAGTTTCATTAAATGTACAGCGTTTCTTTGATTTCGAAGAGCGGCTTCAACTGCGTCCTTTCCTAGATTGTAACGTTTTAGATCCTCTTCTACAGATGGCCCCCAAAAGATCTCTCGGTATGTTTCTTTAGTTACGGGCTCTTTTCCAAATTCAATTAAAGTTTGATTAAAGGAAGTATACCAACTTTCAAAGGAATCAAGTAATACTCCATCAACGTCAAAAACAATTGCTTCTATCTTCATGAGAATAAGGTTTAGAATCTTTATTTAAGTTTTTTTATAGTAAATAATATATAATTGTAAACCCTATTAATTCTTTGGGAAGATTGATTGAAAACATGGAGGCATTAAATGAAGTTTGTTATATCTAGAATAAGTAAAGATAGCAAAAATCCTGATGACCCTCCTTGTGTCGAGGCCAAATTTAATCCGACATATCAATGCTGGACTAAAGAGTTTCTCGATTTAAAAGATTTGATGGTATTCTTTAGTAAATATGGCGATTTAATTATAAAAGCGAATGAAAAAACACAGATGGCTGAGATCGTGATCTATGATGATTGGGAAGATATAATGACTAAATTGAAAAGATAATTATTTCTTTTCAAGTATTTTTATCAGATGCCAGCCGAATTGAGTTTTAACAGGGCCAACTACAGAGCCAACATTTCCTTCAAAGGCAGCCTTTTCAAATTCCTTTACCATTTTTTGCCTAGAGAAAAATCCTAGATCCCCACCCTTTTTTCCGGATGGGCATTCTGAATACTTTTTTGCCAAATCAGAAAATTTATCCCCTTTTTTTATTTTTTCAAGTATCTCTTTTGCTAGAACTTCTGATTTAACTAGTATATGTGCAGCATGAACTTCTTTTACCATAAAATCATAATATAAAAAATATATAAAAGAGTTACTGAATCCCTACACATATCAAAATATTTGATTATATACAATAATCAAATATTAATAATATATTATTTATTTTGTAATATTATTAATAATTTTCTATTTTCACCAAAAAACTTATATATTAATCTTACTATTTTCTAATGTTTATTAGTTTAATATAGCACTGGAGGGCAAATGTTATCTAACGAATTAGTAAGTTGTAATACTAAATTAAATGAAGCTTACTCCCAATTAGAAGCCCATTGCCATGACATTGCTAGGCTAGAAGATTGCATTGGAAATTCTTTGTTTGTTATTAATATTCTGGCCGAGAATACCATAAAAGATGAAAAGACTCTGGAAAAAATAAAGAGTGAAGTTACGTCTATTACAACGACATTGGGTGAAATTGAAAATAGTTGGGGGTCTTCCAAGATATTCAAGGAAAAAATGCTTGAGTATTTATTAGAAAAAGAATAACTAACTGCTAGGTATATTTAGTATTAATATATTTTAGGATTATCTCTAAATTTAGTTATCTATCTTTCGGCCATATATACCCCGAATATTACAAGAGCCCCTCCAATTACAGTAAAGATAGTTATTATCTCCCCTAATAAAAACCAAGCCATGATTGCAGTTACAACTGGAACAAAATAAAGAAACATGGCAACATTAGAAGCCTTTTCACAGTTCATAGACCTATTCCAGCATATATAGGCAAACACTGAGCATAATAATGAGAGATACAAGATCGAACCAATCCCGAGTTTTGTTATGTCTCCAATAAATGAAAACTTAGATTCAAATAATGACATTGGGAACAAAAATAAAGTTCCAAAAAGAAATGAAAAAGACGTCACTGAAAGAGGAGTTCTTTCTTCCATTATTTTTTTTCCGGCAACAGAGTAGGCTGCCCAAAATATTCCAGTCAATATTATTAGTATGTCTCCAATATTTATCTTTTGAAAACCTGAGAGAGAACCATTAATGACTATGAAAACTGCACCTATAAAAGAGATTAAAATTCCAAGAGCTGTTTTTTTGGTAATAGATTCTCTTAAGAATAACATTGCAAAAATAGCTATAAATGGCACATTAAAGTTGATAAGTATAGATGAGTTGATTGCCGTTGTATATTTTAATGCAAATATCTGAATTGACTGAACTAAAGTCACCCCCAATAAGCCTAAGACGGCCAGAGTAAATACCTCATTTTTCTTTATTTTTAGGCTATTTTTTCCTTCTGATAAATAAGTGATTGCAACAATTACCGGACAAGCTACAAGAAATCGAAAAAATGCAAGGGAGTACGGAGGAATTTCCGTTAACCCCCACTTTATAGCTATCCACGAACCCGACCATATAAGGACTAGAGCTAGTAGTTCTAGTAATGTTTTTATTTTCATTAGGCATCATTATTATTTTTATTTTGCAAGCTCTGAGAGATGTTTTATCCTTTTAAGCATATTTGGGTGGGTGCTCATTAGTTCCATTAAGCTTTCAGAAGAACTTACTCTGACTTGGCTCTGTCTTAAAAATGCAAGTTCATCTCTATCTATAGAACCACTCATATCCCTGTCCACTTCTGTCAGTTGATTAAATTCTTCTCTGGCCCTTGTAGGATCATTCAAAAAGAAAGCTTTAACACCTTCTACTCTCTGAAGTTCGCTCTTTGGGGTCTTAGCGTTTCCGTATACTAGCTTGTATAGAGCTGAAGCTAAATGATGGGGCTCATTTCCAATTTCTGCACTTCCCTTATCTGCGTAGTATTCCCTTATTCTCGAGCCGTACATGACTAATAGATTTGTAATGAAGTAGATAATCAATGCGACAATAGCGACAGCAAATGTTCCACCAGAATCTCTACTGTCTCTTCTGCCCATACCTCCCCAAGCCATAGATACATACATGTAATATGCTATCATTGGCACCGCACTAAGTAAAGTAATAATTGCCATATCCCTGTGGGTTATATGAGATATTTCATGACCTATAACTGCCTTTAATTCGTCATCAGAAAGCAAGTTTCTAATCCCTTGCGTGACGCATACTCTTGAGTCGCCTATAGACCTGCCGAAAGCAAATGCATTTGGCATTGGAGTTGGACTCACACCAACTTTTGGGGTCTTTTTTAACCCTGCTTTCCTTGCCTGTTCTTCTACCATCCTGTAAAGTTTAGGATCTTCCTCTTCAGTGATATATCTTACATGCATTGAGGACTCAACAGTTTTCGGACCGATCATGTATTGCACAAAAAGTAATCCCAAAGCAAGTATTAATGTGTAATTAACAAAACTTTGCCCTGAATAGCCTAGAGCAGCACCGACAAAAAGTAAAAATCCGTATATTATAACAAACATCAATCCAACTAGCATATACATCCTTGCTTGAAGCCACATATCTTCCACCTAAATTTTTAATAGCTACATTATTATTTAAATATTTCTTTTAGAAATGCTTTGTTGCATAATTAGCTGCGAATATAAAAATTTATAAATCTATAGATTCTATTTTTTACAACAACTAAGGTGAAATTATGAAAAAAATAATAGCTATTTTAATTGTGTCCTTATTTTTAAGTTCTATAGCGTCTGTTTACGCTTCAGATGGCGACGTAATCTGGGCAAAGTCCTACGACAGTGGAGGTATTGAGAATGCACAAGGCGTTGCTACAGACTCTTATAACAACGTGATTGTAACGGGCTACGCTAACAATAACTACTTAACCGTAAAGTATGACCCAAGTGGCAATGTAATCTGGGCAAAGTCCTACGACAGTGGAGGAACTGAGTATGCACAAGGCGTTGCTACAGACTCTTATAACAACGTGATTGTAACGGGCTACGCTAACAATAACTACTTAACNGTAAAGTATGANCCAANTGGCAATGTAATCTGGGCAAAGTCCTACGACAGTGGAAATGATGACGAAGCATATGGCATTGCTACAGACTCTAATAACAACGTTATTGTAACGGGCTTTGTCGTTTATGGCCCCAATATGGTGGATTACTTAACCGTAAAGTATGATCCAAATGGCGAAGTACTCTGGGCAAAGAACTATGACAGAGAAAATGATGACGAAGCATATGGCATTGCTACAGACTCTAATAACAACGTCCTAGTGACAGGTGCTGTGTTCGATGGCTCACATTTTAACTACTTAACCTTAAAGTATGATCCAAATGGCAATGTAATCTGGGCAAAGACCTACGATAGTGGAATAAATGACGTAGCAGTCGGTGTTGCTACAGACTCTTATAACAACGTGATTGTAACGGGTTTTGTTGGTTATTTTTTCAATGGCTCATTTTTCAATGGCTTAAACTACTTAACTGTAAAGTATGATCCAAATGGCAATGTAATCTGGGCAAAGACCTACGATAGTGGAGAAAGTGACGAAGCACAAGGCGTTGCTACAGACTCTTATAACAACGTGATTGTAACGGGCAGTAGTAAGTTCAAATACTTCACCATAAAATATGGTGGAATACCGCCAAAAAACAAATCTCCCCCAATGCAAAGTATAATGAAGATATTAGGTTTATTAAAAGAATAAATTTTTATTATCTTTCTTTTTTACTAGATTTCTAAATAAATAAGTAGTAAACTGAAAATAAATAATATTCTTTATAAATTAGTGCGACTGGCGGGATTCGAACCCGCGCTTGAAGCTTGGGAAGCTCCAGTCCTAACCACTAGACTACAGTCGCAGTTATTAATATGCCTTAATTCAAATTTATAAATTTATCTTTTCAAAAATCCTTCCAATAATAAATCCAATGGCTGAACAGGTTTCGAGTGATATACCTTCGCCAGTAATGTCAAGGTGATAATTAGTCATTTTACGTATCTCTCTAGGAAGCCCTCTTCTCCCAAGACCTATAAAAAATACTGTATCATCACCTTTTCTAATATTCTTTGTTATAGTATCCAAATCACAACTCTTTTCTGGCTTTGAAGTTGTAGATATGAAGACACCTTTCAGCTTGTTAGGGTCATCGGTAGCTACTAGTTTTCCATGATTTATCAACTCTTCAATATACTTGCCGCCCTCGCCTATCGTAGTATTTTCTTTTACCTCATTAAGAAGGAATTCTTTGTAATCCTCTTTGAAAGGGAAGTCAAAGAGACAGAGATCAAATCCTGTATAATAACAGAGAGGTGCGGCTCTAGCAATATTCCTTGAATGTATATCATGCCACTTTAGGTTGTCATAAGTGTTCACCAAACAGATCGTGACCTTTCCTTTATGGCTTCTTTGTTGATTCACCTCTAACAACTCCCGTTGCAATTAAATGTGCAACTCTTATAGGCTCTGGAATATTGGAATGCATTGAAGATATCCTGATTAGCTCCCTTGCATCTTGATCTTCAATACCATAATATTGGAAAAATATTTCAGAATTATATTGAACTTTTGTACTATATATTTTGCCCGCTTTTTTAATAATCTCTAGTCTTTTATTCTTGAGAGATAAATTTTCAAGAGCTCTTTCTATAGAGATAATGTCAGGCATTTTTCTCATGATTACAACAACAGGAAGACCAGTTGCATTACTTAGCTGTTGAATGTCAACTAGATTGAATCCTGCCATAGTTATACCCTTTAGCATGATTGCTCTGACGTCCTTGTATCGTGCGTTTGTAATCATGTCGCTGATTTTTTCAGTTGCATCAAGTCCATCCCTTTCTATGTAAGTACTAACTACACCGTCTATCCAAAATCCACCTCTTAGTAAAGCTCCAACAACTAAGACCTCTTTATCTTCCCTAGTAAAATTTGAGTCATCAATTCCTAAGATTCTTATCTCTTTCTTTATACGCATTGAATTAGTTTGGAATTTATTATTAATATGTTTAATCATTAAAAGTAGTGGTCCAAAAAAGCAGAAAAAGCATCGGCTATAGCCTTTCTTTCTTCTTCCGGATCGTTTAGGTCCTTGCCGATAAGTTTTTCAGAAATAATGTTAACGGCATCATCTATATCAAACACTTTTTCAATGTAACCCTTTCCAATTATAGCCTCTACAAAATCCCCTCTCATTTTCTTATCGCTTCTTCTAGGGGATTTTATTTTTGACTTTGCTAAAGCCTCTGAAAGAGCACTGTTTGAAACCTTTTTTCCAGTATACCTTCCCTGTACCCTAGATTTGGCAACTGAATAAAGAAAGTTCACAACTGCGTCGCCGAATGCAGATAGATTGGAATCCTCTGAAATATCTTCCATGAAAAATTTCTATACAGGTAATTTATAAATCTTCACAAGAATAATAAAACTTATAACAAGTAAAATCCAAAATATAATAGGAAAGTGATTTTTCATGTTTGATGATTCTACAATGAGTAATCTGAAGGAGAAAATTGATTGCTGGAAAAATGAGAAATATAATAAAACGGTATCGAAGTTTCCCGAGAGAAAAAAAGAATTCTTTACTTCGTCTAACATACCTGTTGGTGTTCAGTATTCTCCTATAGATATCGCTGATATAGATTATTGTAATGATATAGGGAATGCTGGAGAATATCCTTTTACCCGAGGAGTACAGCCAAACATGTTCAGGGGAAAACTCTGGACAATGAGGCAATATGCAGGATTTGGCTCCGCTGAGGAGACAAACAAAAGATATAAATTCTTATTATCAGAAGGACAGACGGGGCTTTCGGTAGCATTTGATCTGCCAACACAGATAGGTTATGATTCAGACCATCCTATGAGTTTTGGTGAAGTTGGAAAAGTTGGTGTGGCCATTGATTCTCTTGAAGATATGGAAACTCTTTTCGATGGAATACCTTTAGATAAAGTATCAACCTCTATGACAATCAACTCAACTGCAGCCATACTTCTTGCAATGTATATCGCAGTTGGTGAAAAACAGGGAGTCTCTCCAGATAAACTTAGAGGAACAATTCAAAATGATATCTTAAAGGAATATGTGGCTAGAGGAACCTATATTTTTCCCCCAAAAGAATCAATGAGGATAATCACTGATATTTTTGAGTATTGTACAAAGTACTTGCCTGAGTGGAATACTATTAGTATCAGCGGTTATCACATAAGAGAAGCCGGTGCAACAGCTGTTCAAGAAGTTGCCTTTACACTTGCTGATGGAATTGCCTATGTCGAGGCAGCAATAAATGCAGGATTACAAGTAGATGAATTTGGTAAAAGGCTCTCGTTCTTTTTTAATGCGCATAATAATTTCATAGAAGAAATAGCTAAATTTAGGGCCGCACGAAGGATATGGGCACGAATAATGAAAAATAGATTTGGCTGTAAAGATCCTAAGGCCATGATGCTAAGATTCCATACACAGACTGGAGGGAGTACACTTACCGCGCAACAACCTGAAAATAACATTATTCGAGTAACACTCCAAGCATTGTCAGCAGTTTTGGGGGGAACCCAATCTCTACACACAAATTCGATGGACGAAGCACTTGCGCTACCTTCCGAGAAGGCAGTTACCATCGCATTAAGAACACAACAAGTTCTGGCATACGAAAGTGGTATCGCTGACACCGTAGATCCATTTGCGGGTTCTTATTATTTAGAATATTTGACAAACAAAATAGAAGAGGAAGTTAATAAATATTTTGAAAAGATTGATTCTTTAGGCGGAATGGTTAGGGCCATTGAAGGCGGATTTGTGCAGAAAGAAATCCAAGAAAGCGCTTACCGATATCAAAAGGCAATCGAAAAGGGAGAAGCAATAGTAGTTGGACTAAACAAATTTACAATGGAAGAGAAAATAACTCAAGAGCTTCTGAAAGTTAACTCAGAAGTAGAAAAGATACAAATTGAAAAACTAAAGAAACTAAGATCAAAAAGAAATAACGATAAGGTTAAGGACCTCCTTGAACAAATTGAAGATACTGCAAGAACTAACAAAAATCTCATGCCTTTAATTCTTGAAGCAGTAAAAGAATACGCAACTATTGGAGAAATTAGTGATAGTTTAAGAAAAGTCTTTGGGGAATACAAATCTTCAGTTTTATTATAAAATCTTTTTTTTAGATCCTTTATATGAAAAAATAAATGACTCCCACGGATAACTTTTTCTTACTTTTTTATCGTGGTAGCGATTTAATACAAAGGCAGTTATTATTGGGACCAAAGGAAATACAGAAATTCCTGAACCTATTAATAGCCCAGTATTTTTTTTGATCTGTTCTCCATTTAAGATATTTCTCATGGATCTTTTCATTATGAAGTAACCTGTGCTCCAACTCCAAAGCATAGTTTGCTCCATAGAAGTAACATGCCCCTGCGGGATTGTCTTTTTCTTTTTTATTGCTTTGTAGAAATCTTCAGGCGTATTCCCATCAAATAGCGTATAAGCATTTCCCACCATCCTTTCTGTGTGGGCATCGCTCGCAGCAATAGGTGCTTTCTTGGCCTTTTTATTTTCTTCAAACGCTTTCCTGTTTAGTATACCGTCTCTATGAAAAGCATTAAAAACTTCAATCCCATCCACCTTTAATTTGTAGATTAGATCCTTAAGACAGGGGCAAATTACGCTGTAAGGGTGCGGGGCAATTGCAAGACCTCCTTGATCCCTTATCATATCTAATGATTCAGAAGCGGATAGATTTGGAGGAATAGTTTCATTTAGAAAAAGGCCTATTAGCTCTCCTTGAGAAGTTGATATTTCTTCACCTACAATAATCCTCGAAGGAGCCAGTTTTTCAGTTTCAATACCTCCCCTAATGGTATCGTGGTCAGTTATTGCCAAGAAATCAATACCTTTTTTATCCGCAAATTTTAGAATTCTTTCAGGTCTAGAAATACAATCAGGAATGACAGAGATTTTTTTAGAATTCCCAGAATATTTTGTGTGAATATGAGTATCTACTTTACTCATCTCTCCCAAAGAGCCACAGTATTCCATTAGTCAAAGAGGGTCCAAATTACTTATAAAACTAATCCATTTTAAATATAATCTCACGGTTGTGGGACATAATTCCTTTTGCCCGCGTTCAAATAGGATTTAGATTCTAGTCTTTTACAATAATTACATAGGCTCGATATCCAATGTACTTCTTCTGTGCATCAACTTTGGCGCTATTCCCATAAGCAGTGACTTTTCGCTCATAGATTTGAACAACTTCTTCGCTAAGATTAAGCGGACCATTCACTATGGCTTCTACTTTGAATGACATAAGAACAATCTATTAAACTTGAATGCAGATTAAATATGTCCTAGAGCCCAAAAATTAAATAATTTTATTTTTTATTGTATTTTCTTAAATATTTTGGCATGAAAAACCAAAAATTTTAAATACCATTAAATATAAAAATTTTTTGAGAATAATGGTGATTGATTATGAAAAAAATAACAGCTATTCTCGTAGTATGTATATTTTTAATCTCTATTGGAGCGGCCTATGCTGCTGATGGGGATGTTTTATGGGAAAGGTCTTACGACGGTGGAAATGATAACCAAGCATATGGCGTAGCAACAGACTCCCAAAACAATGTCATAGTGGCCGGTTCTTCTAACGATGACTACTATACAATAAAGTACGACCCAAATGGCAATGTAATCTGGGAAAAGTCTTACGACAGTGGAG
>Ga0067045_1028284_pt1 | contig 37298 bp, 44 predicted proteins | sample TerdegcTABiofilm_FD_59184 | JGI IMG/M metagenome (GOLD analysis project Ga0067045, IMG submission 59184) | Combined Assembly of (Gp0054472, Gp0054536) Wastewater bioreactor microbial communities from Singapore -Terephthalate degrading...
GGTAGTTTGACTGGGGCGGTCGCCTCCTAAAAGGTAACGGAGGCGCCCAAAGGTACCCTCAACGCGGTTGGAAATCGCGTGAAGAGTGCAAAGGCATAAGGGTGCTTTACTGCATAGACCGACAGGTCGAACAGTCACGAAAGTGGGGCTTAGTGATCCGGTGGTTGCGCGTGGAAGCGCCATCGCTCAACGAATAAAAGTTACCCCGGGGATAACAGGCTGATCTATCCTGAGAGTCCATATCGACGGGTAGGATTGGCACCTCGATGTCGGCTCATCGCATCCTGGGGCTGGAGAAGGTCCCAAGGGTTGGGCTGTTCGCCCATTAAAGCGGTACGCGAGCTGGGTTCAGAACGTCGTGAGACAGTTCGGACCTAATCCGCTGCAAGCGTTGGAGATTTGAGGAGGTAGACCCTTAGTACGAGAGGACCAGGGTGTGGGAACCTCTGGTTTACCGGCTGTTCCGCCAGGAGCATGCGCCGGGTAGCTATGTTCCTATGGGATAAGCGCTGAAAGCATCTAAGTGCGAAGCCCACTCCAAGATAAGATCTCCCATCCTCTGCAAAGAGGAGTAAGATCCCTGGTAGACAACCAGATTGATAGGCTCAAGGTGTAAGTGTGGTAACACATTTAGCTGATGAGTACTAATAGATCGAGGACTTGACTTAGGCTAAGTTGAGAGGTCAGAATTAAATTACCAATTATTACAAATAAATGGCTCTGGTGACTATAGCGAAGGGGAAACACCCGGCTCCATTCCGAACCCGGAAGTTAAGCCCTTCAGCGCCGATGGTACTGAGGAGGGAAACCCCTTGGGAGAGTAGGTCATTGCCAGGGCCTTTTGTAATTTTATATAATCAAATCTCAACACATTTCAATAAGTAATATGTTTATAATTATGTTAATATATTTATTGTGGATCAATCTTATATATTAAAAAATATTGAAAATATTTTTAAAGAAATTCCTGATTATGTTTATTTAATAGCAGTAATAAAAGATAGAAGTATAAATGAAATAGAATTATGTTTAAAGGGTGGAGTGAAGATATTGGGAATTAATTATGTTCAACAAGGTGAAAAAATCTATACATTATTAAAAGATAAAGTTGACTTACACTTAATTGGACATTTACAAAAAAATAAAATTAATAAAGCATTAAAAATTTTTAATATGATTCAAACTATAGATTCAATTGAAATAATTGAAGCGATTGAGAATAGATTAAAAAATGAAGATAATAAAATACCAGTTCTAGTTGAAGTTAATATTGCAAAAGAAAAAAATAAATTTGGCGTTCTCCCAGAAAATTTATTCAGTTTATTTTCAGATTTATCAAAATTTGATAAAATTTTAGTTATGGGTTTAATGACTATGGGACCAAATACAGATGATAAGAGTGTAATTAGAAAATATTTTAAAGAAACATATAATTTATATGATCAATTAAGAAAAATGAAATTAAGAAATATTGAATTTAAATTTTTATCAATGGGAATGTCAGATAGTTATAAAATAGCAATTGAAGAGGGTTCTAACATGATTAGAATCGGAAGGAAAATTTTTTTAGAACAAAATTATTAAGTATATGATAAACTTATATGGAACATTTAATAATTATTTTTTTCTAAAATTTAAAGGAGGTATTAATGAAAAGAAGTTTTATATTAATAATTCTAATAAGTTTATTAACTTTCTCAAATTATGGTTTTAAAAACCAAACAACAAAAATTTATATAGAACCTCAAAATATGACAGTTATATCAGGTGAAATTAAAAATTTTGACATTTATATATCGAATGTAACAGATTTATATGGTGTTGCTTTTGACATTTCACTTCCTTTATCACAGATAAAAGTTTTAGATTCATATATAAATTATTCAAAAGATACTGAAAAAAATCTTTTAAGCAAAGACGGTAAGGACATTATTCTTTTAAAAAGTATAAAGGAAAATGAGAATAGAATTATTGTTGGAATTTCAAAGATTGGACAAGTTAGTGGCATATCTGGTTCTGGACTAATTTTATCTGTTCAGTTTGTAGGAGGAAATACAGGTGTTTTTGATATATCCTTACAGAATATTTATCTATTTGATTCAAAAATGAAACAAATATCTACTGATTCAGAAAATGCTAAATGTAAAATTACCGTAATTCCTCAAGATACTATTCCTCCAACAATCAAATTAACAAAAACACCTCCAGCGGAAACTAATCAAACATTAAGTGTTGAATTTCAATGGGATGGAAGTGATGATAAAACTTTACCTGAAAATCTATTTTATTCGTATAAACTTGATGATGGAGCATGGAGTGAATGGAAAAAAATCACAAAATTTTTAACACCTAATCTAAAAGAAGGAGATCATATTTTCTCAATAAAAGCAAAGGATGAAGCAGGAAATGAATCACAAACTTTAATATATACATTTAAAGTTGATATTACACCACCAAATCTTGAAATTCAATCACCATTATCAGGAACTGAAGTTTTAGAAAAAATTGTTGAGATAAAAGGAAAAACTGAACCAGGGATTACTGTTAAGATTAAAGAAACACAAGTTACATCTGATCAACAAACAGGTGAATTTAAAATTTCATTTACACTCGAAGATGGAACAAATGATATTTTAGTTGTAGCAGTTGATAAAGCAGGTAATGAAACAAGTAAAAAAATAACCATATTTTATAAAAGAAGAACCATAATTAGGCTTCAAATAGGAAATTTAATGGCAGTAATTAATGACAAAACTGTTATTCTTGAACTTGCTCCTTTTATAGAAAGTGGTAGAACTCTTGTACCTTTAAGATTTATTGCAGAAACATTTGGAGCAAATGTTGGTTGGGAAGCAAAAGAACAAAAAATTACTATTACTCTCGAAGATAAAAATATTGTTCTTTGGGTTGGTAAAAAAGAGGCTCTTGTTAATAATGAAAGATATTATCTTGAAGTACCTCCAAAAGTGATAGAAATACCTGAAATTGGTGGTGGAAGAACTGTTGTTCCTTTAAGATTTGTATCAGAGGCTCTTGGAGCCCAAGTTGATTGGGATCCAGAACTACAAATCATAACAATAACATACCCAAAATTTTAAGGAGGAAAAATGAAAAATAGATTTTTACCCTTAGTAACGATTTTATTTTTAATATTAACTTCTTTTTTAGGTTTAGTAAAAGGTATAAATAATCAGCAATCTTCATGGCCAATGTTTATGAAAGATATAAGACATACAGGAGTAGGTGATATTATAATTGATCCTTTAAAACTTCCAAAGAAGGATGATCCAATTGCAAGAGCACAATTATCTTCAAATTCAAAGTCCTCACCAATTGTTGCTAATGGATATGTTTATGTTGGAGATTATAACGGTAATTTATATGCTTTCAGCATAAATGATGCTAAAAATATAGTTATCTCGGGTGGAACATGGCAACCAAAATGGACATATCAAACTCCAAATTTAATAACAAGCACACCTTTATATAGTAATGGAAAAATATATATAACCTCAGGTGGAGATATTAATAAAAATACTGGTCTTTATGCTTTTAATGCAACAACAGGAGAAAAATTATGGGAATTTTCTGATAGTACACAACCGCAAATTTTTAGAGGTCAAGCAGAAGGATCTCCAGTTTTTGCTGAAGGAAAAATTATTTTTGCAACAAATGGAATAGAGTCATATGTTTATGCAATTGACGCTGAAACAGGAAGTATGATCTGGAAATTTCCTCTATCTAATCATGGTGTTAAAGGATCTCCATGTATTTTAGGGGGTGTTGTGTATGTTTTAACTTTTGATGGTTTTGTATATGCAATAGATGTTCTTGGAGGAACAGCACCTCTTGCATCATACAAAATTTCAGGTATTACAGAATTTCAAAATTACTCGACAATATCGACAGATGGAAATTACCTATATATTCCTGTTAAATCTCAATACTCATACGAAAATGGAAAAGTAGTATTCTTAACTTCAATTTTAACTTTTGTAAGAGAATTTTCAACAAATAGCCATTTTTCTGCAACCGCCTCTGTTGGTGATGATTCAATCTTTATTGGAGATGAGTTGGGAAGATTTTATTCAATTGAAAAAAATACAGCAACTATTAGAGCAGGATTTCCTTTTCAAACAGGCGGAAAAATTGAAAGTTCTGCTGCCATTTCGGGTGATTATATATATTTTGGATCAAACGATAAAAAAATTTATGGATTAAATAGAAGAACTGGAGTAAAATTATGGGAATTTGAAACTGCCGGAGAAATACAATCATCTCCTGCAATTGCTGAAGGTGGTATCTTTGTTGCTTCTCAGGATCATTACCTTTATGCATTTTTTGAAAATGATTTTGATATTTCTGTTACTCCTGATAATGCTGTTACTTATGTTGGTGGAGAAGCAAAATTCACAATTAATATAACTCCTCTTAGTAATTTCTCAGGTTTTGTAAATCTATCTCTTGAAGGTGCACCTCAAAATTTGGTATATAGTTTTGAGCCTCAAACCTTATCAAATGAAATTAGAACTTCAACTTTAACAATTAATGTAAATGAAAATGTACCCTCTGGAACATATAACTTAAAATTAGTTGGTAAAAGTTCAGTATCAAGAAGAATTAGAAATATTAGATTATCAGTAAACATTGAACCATATTTTGCTTTGAATATAACTCCAGAATCTGGTGAAGTATATATTGGAGATGAAATATCTTTCAATGTGTCATTTACTCCATATGGTGGATTTGATGGAACAATTTCTCTATCAATTGAAAATCCTCCAGAAAATATTCAATGGGATTTTAATCCAACTTCACTATCATCTACAAATAAAAATTCACAATTAACTGTAAAACCTCTTTTAAATGTTATTCCTCAATCTTACACATTAAGAGTAAAAGGTGTAAGTGGAGATAAAATAAGAACAAAAGATATAATAGTTAAAGTAAAAGAACAAATTCCTGGTACATTTACCTTAAGTATCCAGAATGTTCTTTCGACAGTTTATCAAGGAGAAACTGGTATATATAGAGTTTATATGGATGCTCAAGGGGGATTTAATGAAAAAGTAAAATTATCAGTATTAAATCTACCAACTGGATGTAATTATGTTTTTCAACCAAAAGAAATTTATAGTGGACAAACAAGCACTCTAACAATTAATACATCAATAGATACTCCTCCTGGTTCTTACCTTATAACAATCATAGGCAAAGGTGGTGGTAAAAGTTTTACAACAACAATAACATTAAACATTCTTATAAAGCCAACAGGTGATTTTAAAATTGAGATTGAGCCTCCAATTGAAAGAAATGTTACAATTGGAGAAAGTTTATTCTTCATTATTAAAATAAAAAGGGATAATTTATTTAAAGATGATGTAAATTTAACCCTGGAAGGTTTAAATCAACCTCTTCCACAAGGGTTATCATATTCTTTCAACCCAAATAAAATTCCGTCTTTTATTGATACTTCTTATTTAATGATTGATACATCGCAAACATTGGAACAATCAACCTATACTTTAGTTATAAGAGGTGAAAGCGGTGGAAAAATTAGAACTGCTAATATATTAATTGTTGTTCATCAAATTACAAATACAAACATAACAATTCTTCCTTCTCAAGTGACTGTTAATTCAAATGAAATATTTACTGTAGACATAACAATAAATAATGTAGAGAATCTTATTTCTACTAATTTTTATTTGAATTTTGATCCAAAATTACTACAAATCGAAGAGATAAAAGAAGGTACTTTTCTTGGTAACGATGGTATAAAACCAATTTATTCATATAAAATTTATAATCTTGAAGGATATGCAATTTTACAAGGCATTAGACCTTCACAAAAGGGTATTTCTGGAAGTGGTTCTCTATTTAAAGTTACTTTCAGAGGAATTTCTAAAGGTGACCTTAAACTAAAATTTACAAATCTATCATTATTTAATTCATCACCACTCTTTATACCCTGTAAAACTTTTGTTAATGATATAAAAATACTTGAAAGTGTTGGAGTTTTGGGTGATGCCAATGGAGATAAAATAGTAAATGGTCTTGATTTAATTATTTTAATGCAGGCTTTTGGCTCAACTCCTTCTGATCCAAACTGGAATCCAAATTGCGATTTTAACAATGATTTAAGAATCAATGGAATAGATTTAATAATATTATCTCAAAATTGGGGTAAGGTGATACCCTAAAACTATTGACAAATTTATATTTATAATTTATCAATAAATTAATATTAAAAAAATATTAAAATTTGGAGGTTAAAATGTTAAAAAAGAAAGATGAAGTAAAAAAAGCAGCACCAAAAAAAGTTGTTAAGAAATCCACAAAAAAGGTAACTAAAAAAGCTACAGTTAAAAAAACTACAAAAAAAGCTCCTGCTAAAAAAACAACCACAAAGAAAACTACTAAAAAAACTCCAACAAAAAAAGGTAAATAGTCAATAAGAGGAAGAAATGCCAAGAAAAAAAATTGAATCAAAAAAAGAAGAAACTAAAAAAGTTGTAAAGAAAACCAATAATCCAAAAAAAACTTCAAGGGGTGGATGTAAAACAAGAAAAAAAAGTTAAAAAATAGTTGTTTTTTTAAATTAAATTTTTATAAAAATTATTAATATTATATTCAAATATAATATTTATTTTCATTATTACAATTCATGATATACTATTTCTGAAGTTATGAGTTATATTAAGGATATTATTTATAAAGATTTAAATGAAAACCAAAAAAGAGCTGTTCTTCACATCGAGGGGCCACTACTTGTTTTTGCAGGAGCAGGAAGTGGAAAAACCAAAACCTTAACTTATAGAGTTGCATATTTAATAGAAGAATTAAAAATTAAACCAACCAATATTCTTGCAGTTACATTTACCAATAAAGCAGCAGAGGAAATGAAAGAAAGAATTAAAAATTTATTAAATAAAAATATAAGTTTTTTCTGGATTGGAACATTTCATTCAATGTGTGCAAGAATATTGAGAGAAGAAATAGTTCATCTTGGTTATTCTAAGAATTTTACAATTCTTGATGAAGATGATTCCATAAAAATAATTGATGAATCTATTAAAATTCTTGATTTTCCTAAAAATTATTTTCAATCTCAAGATATTTATAATAAAATTTCATTTATTAAAAGTAGAGGACTTTTTATTGAAAATTATTCCCCAAAAGATGGTTATGATGAAGCCATAAAAAAGCTTTTCTTAAAATACGAAGAGATTAAAAAAAATGGAAATCTTGTTGATTTTGATGATTTAATTAATTTTGTTACAAAAATTTTAAATGAGAATGACATAATTTCAAAATATTATTCTGAAAAATTTAAATTTATACTTGTAGATGAGTATCAGGATATAAATCCTGCACAGCATAAATTGTTAAAAGCATTGACAAAATATAATAAAAATATTTTTGTTGTTGGCGATGATGATCAAAGTATATATAAATTCAGAGGTTCTTCTTCAGAACTTATGCTTTCATTTAAAGATGATTTTGAGAAAGTAGAGGTTGTTTATTTATCTGAAAATTATAGAAGTACAGAAACAATAGTAAATGCAAGTAAATATCTAATAACAAATAATAAAACAAGAGAAGAAAAACCATTATATGCCATTAAAAGTGGTGGAGATAAGATAAAACTGTATATTGCAATTAATGAAATAGATGAAGCAAGGTTTGTCATTAAAAAAATAATTGAATTAAAAGAGTTGGGTATTAATTTTTCTCAAATTGCAGTTCTATATAGAACTAATGCACAATCAAGAACATTTGAAGAAGCAGCAATTCTTTTTAACATTCCATATCGATTAGTTGGCGGTATAAAATTTTATCAGAGAAAAGAAATAAAGGATATTCTATCTTATTTAAGAATAATTCTTAATGAGAAAGATTTTTTATCACTTGAAAGAGTTTTTAATTTTCCCAAAACTGGAATTGGTGAGAAAACATTTGAAAAAATAAAAATTAGTCTTGAGAATGAAAAATCATTAATAGATGCTTTAAAAAAGATTTTAGAATCAGTAAATATTAAAAAAGTTAAAGAGAGCATTATAAAGTTTGTAGATTTTTATGAAAAATGGCAAAATTTAAAAGACAATATATTTGAACTTATTAACAACATTATAAATGATGTACAATTTTTAGAAAATTTAGACGAAGAGAAAAAAGAAAATATTTATGAATTCTTTAATATTGTTAAAGAATTCATTGATAGAACTGGTAGTACAAAATTAGAAGATTTTCTTTCTTATATTTCTTTAATAAGTGATGTAGATACAATTGATGCAAGTGATAAAATTAATCTTATGACAGTACATTCTGCAAAGGGATTAGAATTCAATATAGTTTTTATCGTCGGACTTGAAGAAGGTCTTTTTCCACACTTCAGATCACTCCTTTCTAATGGAGATATTGAAGAAGAAAGAAGATTGCTTTATGTTGCAATGACACGTGCTAAAGAAAATCTTTATCTAACTTATTCAATTAGAAGGACAAGAAGAGGAATTCCAGAATTCTTAGAACCCTCAAGGTTTTTATCTGAAATACCTGAAGAATTTATTGAAAAGATTTCTATTAATAATTTAAAAAATGAGAATAAAATAGAAATGGAGCAAGAAAGAAATTTTAATGAGGAAAAACATATAGAAATAAACTATAAAATTGGTGAAGTTATCTATCATGATGAATTTGGATATGGTAAAATTATAGATATAGTGAAAGATAAATTAAACCCCTACTTAGTTATAAATTTTGGAAATGAAGGAATTAAGAAAATATCAATCAAATATTCAAATATAAAAAGAGGTGAATGATGAATGAATTGGGATTAATACATTGTTATACTGGTGATGGAAAGGGGAAGACTACTTCAAGTATTGGTCTTATTATAAGAGCACTAGGTCACCACTATAAAGTTGGATTCATTCAATTTTTAAAAGGAATCAGTTATTATGGTGAATTATTTTTTTTATATAATTTATATCCCGATGTTATTTTTTATCATTTTGGTAAAGATTGCCCTAAATCTTCTAGTATAAAACAGGGTTTTGAAAAATGTGATTCTTCCTGTAAAATGTGTTTTATTGATTTTAAGAACCCCTCGAAAGAAGATATGAAATATATAGAACTTGCATGGGAAAAAAGTAAAGAAATTTCTGAGATTGTTGATATTTTAGTACTTGACGAGATTAATCTTGTATTAAAATATAATTTACTGCCAATGGATGAATTTTTAGATTTTATAAAAAATAAACCAAAGAATTTAGAAATTATTTTAACAGGAAGAGATGCACCTAAAGAAGTAATTGAAATAAGTGATTATGTTTCTGAGATTAAAATGATTAAACATCCTTATAATAGAGGAATTTCGGGAAGAAGAGGGATTGAATATTAAGTGATAATAGCAATTGATGGACCAACCGCTTCTGGTAAAAGTAGATTAGGAAAAAATCTTTCTAAAGAACTTAACATAGAATTTGTTGATTCTGGAAAATTATATAGGATTATTGCTTATTTATACAAAAGTTCAAATAATAATTTAAATAATTTCTTAAAATCTAAAGATTGGGATGAAGAATTTGATAGAAAAAACTATAAAGATGATGATTTATATACTCCTGAAGTTTCAGATATAAGTTCTAAAATTTCAACAAATAAAAAAGTAAGAAAAATTGTAACAGATTATTTAAGAAAGTTAGCTCAAAAGATTAATTTAATTGTTGCAGGTAGAGATATAGGAACAGTTGTTTTTAAAAATGCTGATTTTAAAATTTTTTTAACTGCAGAAGAGAATGAAAGAGAAAAAAGAAGATTAAAACAACTTTCAGAAAAAGGTTATTCAAATGACAAAATCGATAGAGAACTATTTTTAAGAGATAGAAGAGATTCAAAAAGAAAAATTGCACCTTTAAAACCAGCAAAAGATGCCTTTATTATAGATAATACAAACTTAAAAAAAGAAGAGACATTAAAACTTGTATTAAATGAAATTAAAAGAAGAGGTCTATTATGAAAAGGGTTTTAAGAAAAATTACCTATCTATTTATATATTTATTTGCAACAATTTTATTTAAAGTTTTTTTTAAATTTAAAGTAATTGGTAGAGAAAATGAATTGAAAAATGGAAAAATCATTTTTACTTCAAACCACTCATCATGGTTTGATTTTCTATTGATGGCAATTTCAGTATCACCCAATAAATATATTCACTTCCTTGCAAAAGAAGAGGTTTTTAAAGGTTTTTTAAAAAAATTCCTTGAATTTATGGAAATTATACCTGTTAAAAGAGATAAAATTGATAGATATGTTATAAAACAAAGTATGAACTATCTTGAAAAAAATGAAAATCTTGGAATATTTCCTGAAGCAACAAGAAGTAGAGATGGAAATCTTCAGGTTGATAATTTCCATTCAGGAGCAAGTTTTTTTTCTATAAAAGCAAACGCTCCAATACAAATAATTTTAATTAAAGGAAGTTTTGAAGCATTTTCAAGAGAAAAAAAAATTCCAAAATTTTTTACAAAAATAAGATCTAAAATTTATCCACCTTTATATCCAAAAAAATATTTAGAAATGGAATTTAATAATGAAACAGTTAATCAATATAATAAGGAACTTAAAGATTTATTCATTAAGGGCTTGAGTGAAGATTGGTAATGAAAATAATAGAAAGTAGATACCTTGGTTTTTGTAGTGGAGTTAATTATGCTTATAACTTAGTAAATAAAATATTAGATAAAGAAAATGATATTTACTTATTAAATGAACTTGTTCATAATAAAGATGTAAATTTTGAATTAAAACAAAAAGGTCTAAAAATTGTTAATGAGATTTCTCAAATTCCAGAAGGTAAAATTTTGATCGCACCAGCCCATGGAATATCTTTAGAAGATGAAGAACTTGCAAAAAAGAAAAGGTTAAAAATTATAAAAGCGACTTGTCCTTTAGTTGTAAGATCGCTTGTTTTAGGGAAAAAAATTTTAAAGGATGGTAAAAATTTAATTATTATTGGTGAAAAAAATCATCAAGAAATAAAATATTTGTTTTCTCATTTAAGAACTTCTAATACCTTTTTAATAGACAAGAATGATAAAATACCAAAAGTTAAAGGAGAGGTTGGTGTTATAATACAAACCACACAGAGTTTTGAATTTTATGAAGAGATGAAAAAAAGAATTAAATTGATTAATGATAATGTAGAATTTTTTGATACCATTTGTAACGAAAGTTTTATAAGACAAAAAGAGGTTTATGAAATTGCGAAAAATGTTGATCTTCTTATTGTTGTGGGTGGAAAAAATTCATCAAATACAAAAAGATTATATGAGATAGGAAGTAACTTAGTAAAAACATATCAAATTGAAAATGAAAATGAGATTAAAAAAGAGTGGTTTGATAATGTAGAGGTAGTTGGAATAATTTCAGGCACTTCAACTCCAATTAAAATAATACAAAAGGTTAGGGAAAAATGTTTAGAATTGCAATAGTAGGAAGACCAAATTCTGGCAAATCAACGCTTTTTAATAGATTAATTAAAGAAAGTAAAGCAACAACTTTTGAACTACCAGGAACAACAAGAGATTATATATATGGAGAAGGATTTATTTTCGATAAAAGAGTTTCCTTTCTTGATACAGGAGGTATATCCTTTGATGAATCTACAGAATTGACAAAAAAAATTAATCTACAGGTAGAGATAGCAATAAATATTTCTGATTTAGTTATTTTTTTGATCGATGGTAGTTATAATAATATTATTGATGAAGATAGAAAGATAGCTAAATTATTACATAAAAAAAATAAAGAAACTATTTTGGTTCTTAATAAATGCGATATAAAAGAGTCATGCTTAGAAACTTATCTTTATTTAGAGTTAGGGTTTGGAGAACCTATAAAAATTTCTTCACTTAAGAATATTGGTTTAGATAATTTAATAAATGAAATTTATAAAAGGATATCAGAAGAAAAAGAAGAATTTATTGAAAAGCAATTACCAAAAATTGCAATTATTGGAAAACCAAACACAGGTAAATCAACATTATTGAATTCAATATTAGGTTATGAGCGTTCAATAGTTTCTAATGAACCTGGTACAACGAGAGATATAATAGAACATGTTGTAACTTTTAAAGAAAAAGAATATCTTTTTTTAGATACTCCTGGCGTAAGAAAAGGGCTTCTTAAAGATCTCGATTTTTATATAAGTCTAAGATCATTAAAAGCATTAAAAGAAAGTGACATTGTTCTTTTTCTCATTTCCTGTGACAATATTTCAAGAACTGATGAACATCTAATGTCTCTAATTCTTAAAAATAAAAAATCAGGAGTAATTGTTATTAATAAATTTGATTTGATAGAAAATGAAAAGATTGATAAGGTTTTAAATGAAATTTCCTATAGGATTAATGAAATATTATTTTTTCCACAAGTATTAGTTTCAGCATTAAAAAAAGTTAATATTAATCTTATTTTCAAATTGATAGATATAGTTTATAAAAATGTTAATAAAGAAATAAAAGAAGTTGATTTAAAAAATAGTATTTATGATATTATTAACAAACATCCCCCACCAAAGAAAGGTAAAAAAACATTGAAAATTTATGATATAAAAGAATTAAATAAAAATCCAAGATTAATTGAAATTGTATTAAATGATAAAGAATTTTTTAAAAATGATTATATAAGATATTTAATAAGTAAAATAAGAGAAGAATATAAGTTAAAAGGTGTTTTTATTGATCTTATAATAAGGGAGAGAAAAAGATGAATATAGCAGTTATAGGAGCAGGAGGATGGGGAACAGCACTTGCTCTTCACTTATTTAGAAATAAATACAATATTAAACTTTGGTTCCACTCTAAAGAAACTTTAAAAATCGTTGAAAAAAATAGAGAAAACATATATTATCTACCAGGATTTTTATTACCTAATGAAATTATACTTACTAATAATCTGAAAGAGGCAATTTTTAATGTAGAGATAGTTATATTAGTTGTCCCATCGCAGCATTTAAGAGATGTGATAAAAAATTTATCCAATGAAGATGCGAGGAACAAACTTTTTTTAATTGCATCTAAAGGGTTAGAGATAAAAACAGGGAAAAGAATGAGTGAAGTTTTTAAAGAAGAATTAAAAAATGTTGATTTTGCTGTTCTTTCTGGTCCAAACTTCTCAAAAGAGGTTGCATTGCGCATTCCAACATCATCAGTTGTTGCTTCCTATGACGAAAAAATTTCAAATACTTTTCAAAGACTCTTGACAAATGACTATTTTAGAGTATATACTTCAATAGATATCATTGGAGTTGAGTTTGGTGGGAGTATGAAAAATTGTCTTGCTATAGCAGCAGGAATTTCAGATGGTTTAGGGTATGGTTCAAATACCAAGGCTTCTTTAATAACAAGAGGATTAAAAGAGATGATTAGAGTAGGAAAAAAGAATGGAGCAAATGAAGAAACATTTTATGGAATCTCAGGAATTGGAGATCTTGTTGCAACATCTTTTTCAAATTTATCAAGAAATAGGTGGTTAGGAGAAATGATTGGTAAAGGAATAAAGTTTAAATATATTTTAGATTCGACAAGACAGGTTATTGAAGGTGTTTATACAACTAAAGTTATTTATGAAAACAACAAAGATCTTTATTTACCAATAATTAATGAGGTATATAATATTCTTTATGAAAATACTGATCCAATTTTATCTGTAAAAAATTTGATGATAAAAGAGTTGAAAAGTGAAGAAAAATAGTTATAATTTTTATATAAAATGTAAAAAATTTTTTGAAAGGAGGATTTATTAAATGACAAAACCAGAAATTGTATCTTCCATCGCTGAGAAAGCTGGTGTTACTAAAAAGGTTGCTTCAGCAACATTAGAAGCATTTGTTAAAACAGTTATGGATGCTTTAAAGAAGGGGGAAAAGGTTGCTCTTGTGGGATTTGGAACATTTGAGGTAAGAGAAAGAAAGCCAAGGAAAGGTATTAATCCTCAAACCAGAAAGCCAATTCATATACCAGCAAAAAGAGTTCCAGCATTCCGTGCAGGAAAAGAATTAAAAGCAGTTGTTCCCAAAAAGTAATTAAGTATTAAGGATTAAAAGAGGGAAGTGAATAAAAGCTTCCCTCTTTTTTTATTGTATATTCGAAATAATAAATAATTATGATAAAATATTATATAGAATGACATTAAGAGATAGATTGATTGAGTTAAGAAAGAAATTAGGAATTACAAGAACAGAATTTGCTGCAAAAATTGGTGTTTCTGCAGCATATATTCATATTCTTGAAAGTGGAAAACAAGATATAACTTTAAGAGTTCTTGAAAGTATTGCAAAATCATTTGATATTCCTATGTCATATTTCTTTGAAGATTTTGAAATTAAAGAAAGCAATTTGATTTTTTTATCAAAAGTTTTAATTAAAGGTAAAATTAATGAAGAGCTTAAATATATAAAAGTTGCCCTTGGTGAAATATATCTTGAAGAAAAATATACAAAACAAGAGAATTTTGCTATTAAATATGAAGGTGTTGATTTAGAAAATTTTGATATTAAAAAGGATGATTTAATTTTGGTTACAAAATTTGATAATTTAAAAAGCGGAGATAAATTAATTGTTATAATCAATAATTTTGTTAAATTCTGTACTTTATCAATAAGTAGAGGAAATATTTTATTATTACCATCAAATATTGATGATCTCTGTTTTGTTTATGATAGTAAAAAAATGGATGTTTTAAAAATTAATAGAATAATTAGAAAGAGAAATTAGTTTTCAAAAATTCAACAAATTTCAAAATAGATTTGTATCTATGACTGATTCTGTTTTTTTCTTCGCTTTTAAGTTCTCCAACAGTTTTATCATATTCTGGAAGATAAAATATTGGATCATAACCAAAACCACCTGAGCCTCTTTTATTAAACCAAACAAAACCATCAAGAACTCCTTCAAAAAATTTCTCATAAAAATCATCTTTATAAACTAAAACACATTTAAATCTAGCTTTTCTTTTTTCAAAAGGCACATCTTTCAATAAATTTAATAACTTTTCAATATTTTTTTCAAAATTTCCGCTATTGTTATAAAATCTTTTGGATAAAACACCAGGTAATCCCTTAAGATATTCTACTTCTAAGCCAGAATCATCAGCAATAGTTGGTAGTTTAGTAAAATCAAAGGCATGTTTTGCTTTAATGAGAGCATTTTCATAAAAAGTTATTCCAATTTCATCAGGTAATTTATAATTTTTTATATCTTTAACTGATACTATATTAACAACTATATTTAATGATTTTAGAATATCCTCAAATTCTTTTAATTTTCCAGGATTTTCAGTAGCTATAAACAATGTCTTTAAGAATTTCTTTTTCATAATCAATAATTTGATTTATTCCTTTCCAACCTATTTTGATCATTTTAAAAAGTTCTTCAACATTGAAATCCTTTTTCTCAGCTGCTCCTTGTATTTCAATAATTTTTTTATTTTCATTCATAACAATATTTAAATCTACTTGTGCATCAAAATCTTCATTGAAATCTAAATCAAGTAAAATTTCATCATTTAAAATTCCAACACTAACTGCTCCTATAAAAGTTTTAACTGGAAAATATGGTAATTTTCCATTTTTATATAATTTTGCAAGAGCAATATATAATGAAACAAATCCCCCATTTATTGCAGCAGTTCTTGTTCCACCATCTGCTTGAAGTACATCAGTATCAATCCATATTGTTATTCCCTGTAATGCTGTAAGATCAACACAACCTCTTAGGGCTCTTCCTATGAGTCTTTGAATTTCTTGAGATCTTCCTTCAATTCTTCCTTTATCAATATCTCTTATAGTTCTTGGATAAGTTGAACCAGGTAAAAGTGAATATTCAGCTGATATCCAACCTTGATTTGTATTTTTCAAAAAAGGTGGAACTTTTTCTTCAACCATTGCTGTACATAAAACCTTTGTATCTCCCATATGTATTAATGAAGAACCATTAGGATATTTTAAAAAATCGATTTCAATTTTAAATTCTCTTAAATCTTCTAAACCTCTTCCGTCTTTTCTTTTAATCAATCTATATTCTCCTTTCTTTTTAAAATTATATAAATTTTTATAAAAACTATCAAATAAATTAATATTCCATTATTAATAAGAAAGATAAATTGAATTCATTTTATGAAAAATATAACTAAAAATTATAATATTTCTTAAAAAATGTGTTATTATATAAGATGTTGTTATAACTTGACAATGAAGTTAATTTAAATAAAATTATTAGAGTTGACATTTTTAGGAGGAGATATTTATGAGATTGAAACTTTTTTTATGGAGATTAATCTTTTTGGTTTTAATTATTAGTGTTGCTGCTTGGGCAGTAAAAACAAAAACTCCAACCTTAGGCCTTGATTTGAAAGGAGGAGTTCATATTGTTCTTGAATGTGTTGATACTGAACAGGTAAAAGCAACTCCAGAACTTGTTGAAAGTACAAGAGCAGTTATTGAAAAAAGAATAAATGCTTTAGGTTTATCTGAAGCAGTTGTTCAAAGAGAAGGTGGCATAAACTCAAGAAGAATTATAATTGATATTCCTGGAAAGAAAGACCAAGATCCAGGAAAAATAGAAGATTTAATAGGAAAAACTGCATTATTACAATTTAAATTAGAAGATGGAACGGTTATTTTAACTGGTGCAAATTTAAAGGATGTTAGAGTTCAACTTAATAATGATCCAAATACACCAGGCCAGGCAGTTATCGCTTTTGAACTTGATCCTGAAGGCACTGAAAAATTTGCAACTGCTACAAAAGAAAATATTGATAAACATATTGCAATTTATCTTGATGAAGAATTATTAATGAATCCAACTGTTAAAAATGAAATTACTGATGGTAAAGGAGTAATAGAAGGAGATTTTACTGTTGATCAGGCATCACAATATGTTGCGCTTTTAAAAGGTGGCTCACTTCCCTTAAAGGTTAATATCCTCTCTTCAGAAATAATTGGTCCTTCTCTTGGAGAGGATATGATAAGTATGAGCATAAAGGCAGCAATAATTGCTTTCATTTTAGTTGTTTTATATATGACATCATATTATAGATTAATGGGTTTTCTTGCCTCGGTTGCACTTGCAATATTTGTTCTTGTTGATTTAGGAATTCTTATTTTATTGAATGCAACATTTTCTCTTCCAGCAATAGGTGGTTTTGTTTTAACTCTTGGTATGGCAGTTGATGCAAATGTAATAATTTTTGAAAGAATAAAAGAAGAAATAAGAAGTGGAAAAACACTTAAAACTGGAATAAGTCTTGGATTTACAAAAGCATTCAGAACTGTTTTTGATTCAAACATAACTACATTATCTGGAGCACTTGCAATTATTTATTTTGGTTTAGGTTTAATAAAAGGTTTTGGTGTTACATTAACTCTTGGAATATTTGTATCTTTCTTTTCAGCAATTTTTATAACAAGATTACTTATCGATATTTTTGCTTCAACACCTATAGCAAAAAATGGAAAAATTTTTGGATATTAAAGGAGCATAAAAATGAAAAAGATAAATATTGAAAATTTGCAAATAGTACCAAAATCAAAACTATTTTTTTCAATTTCACTTATTGTAATATTAGTAGCAATTTTTGGTTTACTTTTTAATATCATAACCATAAAAACTCCTTTAAATTATGGACTTGATTTTAGTGGAGGAACAATTCTTGATTTGAAATTTGAAAAAACACCAACAGTAAGTGATGCAAGAGATATTATGAAAGAGTTTGGTTTTGGAAATAGTGTTATACAAGTATCACAGGATGGAAGATTAATAATTAGAATTAATGAAACAACTATAACAAACGAACAAAGAGAATCAATTTTTTCTAAACTTGAAGAAAAATTTGGGACCCTTGATAGGGAAAATATAAGAATTTCATCTATAGGTCCTACAGTATCAAGTGAACTTAAAAGATCGGGTATAATTGCTTTACTTGTTGGTCTTTCTTTTATTTTTATATATATAACAATAAGATTTCAATTCAGATTTGCAGTAGTTACCATTCTTGCTTTAATTCATGATACTATTATAACTGTTGGTCTTTTAGCATTATTAAGACAACAGGTCAATAGCCCCTTTATAGGTGCATTACTTGCAATAATTGCGTATTCTGTTCAAGATTCTGTTGTGGTTCTGGATAGAGTTAGAGAAAACTTAAAAATATATAAAAATAAATTAAAATATGATGAAATTATTAACAAAAGTATAAATCAATCTTTTATGCGTTCAATTAATACATCACTAACTACCCTTCTTGCAATTTTAGCAATATTAATTTTTGGTGGAGCAACATTAAGAGATTTTTCATTAACACTATTAATCGGAATAGCAGCAGGAACCTACTCTTCAATTTTTATTGCTGCTCCTCTTCTCGTTGTCTGGAATAGATTAAGTAAACATGAAATTGAAGAGGAAAAACCTCAGGTTTTAAAACCACAAGTAGAAAAAGTTACCATTCAAGAAAATAATAAACAAGTAAAACAAAATATAGTTAAAAATAAGAAAAAAAAGAAAAAAGGTGGTAGGAGGTAAAAATGGATTTAAGAGAATTTATTAGGGATATTCCTGATTTTCCGCAAAAAGGAATTTTATTTAGAGACATAACACCGCTTTTGAAAAATAAAGAGGCTTTTGAGTTTGCAATTAAACAGATGTGTGAACCATTTAAGAATGAAAAAATTGATATTGTAGTTGGAATTGAGGCAAGAGGCTTAATACTTGCTGCACCTATTGCTTTTTATATGGGTGCAGGTTTTGTTCCAATAAGAAAACCAGGAAAACTCCCATGGAAAACTCTGAGAAAGGAATATGAACTTGAATATGGTATGGCAATTCTTGAAATACATGAAGATGCAATAAATAAAAATGATAGAGTTTTAATTGTTGATGATGTTCTTGCAACTGGCGGAACAGCGAGAGCAACTGCAGAACTAATAAAACAACTTGGCGGAGAAGTTGTTGGTTTTGATTTTTTAATAGAATTAGTTGATTTAAAAGGAAAGGAAGCCTTAAAAGAATATACACTTTTCTCTCTTTTAAAATTATAATTAAATTATGGAAGAATCAAGCAAGATACATGAAGAAGAAGATGAATTATGGTATTTATTTAAAGAAAAAGCAAAAGAAAAATTTTCATTAGAAGAATTATCTAATTTAGAAGATATATATCAATTTGCAAAAAAAGCACACAAAGGACAAGTTAGAGCATCAAATGAGCCATATATATTACATCCTATAAATGTTGCTTTAATTTTACTTACTTTTGGAGTTGATCTACCAACAATTGAAGCATCGCTTTTACATGATGTTGTGGAAGATACATCAGTGTCATTAGATACAATAAAAGATAAATTTGGTAAAGAAGTGGCTTTACTTGTAGATGGGGTTAGTAAAATATCTCAAATAAAATTTTTATCTCTGGAGGAATGGAAACTTGAAAGTTTAAGAAAAGTTTTAATTGCTATGGCTTCTGATTTTAGAGTTGTTTTTATAAAACTTGCAGATAGATTACATAATATGAGGACTTTAAATTATCTTACTGATGAAAAAAGAAAAGAAATTGCTAAAGAGACCATGGAAATTTATGTTCCCCTTGCACATAGATTAGGTATTTATACTTTGAAATGGGAACTTGAGGACCTTGCATTTAAATATCTTGAACCAGAAATTTTCCAGGATTTAAAAATAAAAGTTTCTAAAAAAAGAGAAGAAAGAGAAAATGAAATTTTTGAAATTAAAAAAAAGATAGAAAATTTATTAATTGAAAATAATATCATCTGTAGAGTAGAAGGAAGGGCAAAAAATCTGTATTCAATATACAGAAAAATGAAACTTGAAAATAAAACATTCGATGAAATATTTGACTTAACTGCTCTAAGGGTTATTGTTCCAACTATTTCAGATTGTTATAAAACTCTTGGTATTGTTCATACAAGATGGAAACCAATCCCTGGAAGAATAAAAGACTATATTGCAATACCAAAACCAAATGGATATCAATCTTTACATACAACTCTAATTGGAGATAATGGAGAACCTTTTGAAATTCAAATTAGAACAGAAGAAATGCACAAAAAATGCGAATATGGAATTGCTTCACACTGGTCTTATAAGGAAAAAGGTAAAAAAATAGACCCTGATATGTCGAAAAAGATTAACTGGGTAAGACAGATTGCTGAATGGCAAAAAACTATACCATCTGCTAGAGAATTCATAAATAGAGTTAAAGAAGATATATTTTCAGATGAAATATTTATATTCACACCTAAAGGAGAAATTATAAATTTACCTGTTGATGCTACTCCAATTGATTTTGCTTATAAGATTCATACTGAAATTGGAAATAAATGCATAGGTGCTAAGGTTAATGGGAAGATTGTTCCTTTAAATTATAAATTAAAAACTGGAGATAGAGTGGAAATTTTAATATCAAAAACCTCTCCTGGTCCTTCAAGAGATTGGCTTAAATTTGTTAAAAGTTCTTCAACAAAAGAAAAGATAAGACAATTTTATAGAAAGAAAGAAAAAGAAGAAGATAAAAAAGAAGAGATAGTTAAAGAGGAGCTTGAAAAGAAAGACAAAGGGGTTATTTTAGAAAGGAAAATTAAAACATCAAATAAATTTGGTGTTACAATTCCTGAAATAAAGGGAGATGTTTTAATTACACTTGCAAAGTGTTGCACACCAATACCAGGTGATGAAATTATTGGGTATATAACAAAAGGAAGAGGAGTTGTTGTCCATAGAAGAGATTGTAAAAATTTACTATCAATTTTAGGAAATGTAGATAATAGTTTAGATAAACTTGTTAAAGTTGAGTGGGTAAGTGATGTTAAAATATTATATCCAGTTAAAATAAATATTCATATTAAAGATGAACCTGGTGTGTTAAGCAAAATCGTTTCAATAATAGCAAAATATAATTATAATATCGAATCCGTAAATGTTCCTCCAAGTAGAAACAAGGAAAAAACTACTACAATTTATATGACTTTACAGATTCCAGGTTATGGAAAATTGAACGACCTTTTAGAAGAAATCAAACTTGTCTCGAATGTTCTTGATATTGAAAGGAGCTCTTGATGAGATGTGTTGTTCAAAGAGTAAAATACGCAAAAGTTTTTGTAAATAATTCTTTAATATCAGAAATTAAAAAAGGCTTTCTTATTTTACTTGGTGTTCAGATTAATGATAATGAAGATGATATAAATTATTTAGCAAGAAAAATATCAAATTTAAGAATTTTTGATGATGAAAATGGAAAATTAAATCTTTCAATCAAAGATATAAAAGGAGAAATAATGTTAATTTCTCAATTCACTCTTTTGGGTAGTCTTAAAAATGGTTTTAGACCAGATTTTATAAGGGCAGAAAAAGGAGAAAGAGCAAAAAATTTAATAAGTATTTTTAAAAAATTATTAGAAGAAAATGGATTAATAGTAAAAGAAGGAATTTTTGGTGAAATTATGGACCTAGAATTTGTTAATTCGGGTCCTGTTACTATAATTATCGATTCAAAAATTAGAGATTTTTAAAATATTTCCTTCGAACGGAGGATATATAATTCCCTTCTCTGTTATTATTCCACTTATATTAGTATATGGAGTTATATCAAATGAAGGGTTATAAACTTTTGTTCCTTCAACAGCAATTCTAATATTTTTTATAAACAAAACCTCATCCTTATTTCTTTCTTCTATTGGTATTTTCTCACCACTATTGATATTAAAATCTATTGAAGATGTTGGTGCTGCAATATAAAATGGTATTTTATGCTCTTTAGCTAAAACAGATAAACTATAAGTTCCAATTTTATTTGCAGTATCTCCATTTTTCGCTATTCTATCAGCGCCTACAATAACTTTATTAACAAGATGAAGTTTCATAACATGACCAGCCATAGAGTCTGTTATTAAAATTGAATCAATTTTTTCATTAATCAGTTCATAACCTGTTAATCTTGCTCCTTGAAGATAAGGTCTTGTTTCAGTATAATAAACTTTAATTTTTTTATTATTTCTGAATGCATATTTTATAATTCCAAGTGCTGTACCGGGTCCTAATGTTGCAAGTGATCCTGTATTACAATGGGTTAATATTGAATCGCCATTTTCTATCAACTTCTCACCATTTTCAGATATTTTTATACATTTTTCCTCTTCCTCTTTTTCTATATTGATAGCGGATTCCTCAAGTATTTTCAATAAATCCTTATTATTAAAATTTTTAAGTAAAATATTTTCCATCTTATATACTGCCCACATTAAATTAATTGCTGTTGGTCTTGATTTTATTAAATAATTAGAGACTAATTTATAATCATCAATTTGATTTTTTTTAATGAGTTCTTTAATTCCAAGATAATAACCATATGCTGCAGCAACCCCTATTACTGGTGCACCTCTTAATTTCATGTCTTTTATGGAGTTAGCGACATCAATATAAGTAAAGCAAGTTTCATACTTAAATTCAAAAGGTAATAATTTTTGATCAAGGACTTTTAAATTATCTTTTTCCCAAATCAATGGTTTTATATCCATTAATTCCTCCACGATTTAAAATTAAATTTTCTTAATAACCTCAAAAATTATTTTTTTTAATTCAGGGATTTTTTTATTCATCATTTCAACTACTTCTTCATGAGTTATCTTTTTATTACTAATTCCTGCTGCGTAATTTGTAATTATTCCAATTGAGGCATAACAGATTTTCATTTCATTTGCAAGAACAACTTCTGGTGTTCCTGTCATTCCAACAAGGTCGCCTCCAAGAATCTTTAACATGTTTATTTCTGCTTTAGTCTCATATCTTGGTCCATTCATAGTTACATATGTACCTTTTTCATGAAAGGGGACTTTTAGATTTTTCATAACTTCTTTTATTAAAGATCTTAGATGTTTACAGTAGGGTTCTGTCATATCTGTATGTACAACATTACCCGGTGTATCAAAAAAAGTAATTTCTCTTGAATCTGTGAAATCAATAAATTGATCGATTATAACAAAGTCTCCTGGCTTCATATCTAAATTTAAAGAACCAGATGCTGATGTTGCAATTATTTTTTCAACTCCTAATTCTCTCATACCCCAGATAATTTTTTTATATGAAATCATATGAGGAGGTAAAACATGCCCCTTTCCGTGTCTTGTAACAAAAACAACTTCTTTATTATTATATTCACCTATTGTATACTCAAAAATTCCGAATGGAGTTATTAAGCTATTATCTTTAACATTTTCCAATTCCTCTACACTATAAACTCCACTTCCACCTATAATTCCGATTCTCATAATTACCTCCACATTTAATAAAATACAAATTAATATTTTATCATAAATTATTTAAGATAAATAGGATTTGAGAATATCCATGGTTTATAGTTAAACATATGAAATTTATAAATTTCTACTCTATAAAATCCTTTATCTATTTTTTCTAAAATTAATTCTTTTCCTATTTTTTGATAAATACATTTACCATTATAAATAATTTTAATTAATGCTTTTGATGGAGATTTTATAATTATTTTTTCATTCCCTTTTGATTCAATTTCATCTCCCATTAAAAATATTTCATCATCTCTTTTGATATAAAAAATAAAATCTTTTGCATCTCCAAGATAATTATTTGATATATAAACATGCCCTTTTTTAATTTCTTCATAAACAGTATCTTTATTTAACCTTTTATCTGTTATTATATTTGTTCTAATGGAATTAAAAAAATATTTAAAGGGAAAAACTTCAATTTTAAAATTTAGAAATTTAAAATATAGAAAATGCAAGTCCAAAGTTCCAATTCCAACTGTTTTTCTAAAATTATTTAGTTCATCCCATTTATTAATAGTTTTATAATTTGGTCTATCCTTATCTAATCCAGGAAAAAAATAGAATATTAAATATTTTAAAACATTTAATCTTTCTCCTCCATCGCAGGTGTAGTTGAATATCGCAATACCAGTAAAATTTTTAACATCCCATTTTATCCATTTCATGTTTATTTTATTTTTCAATAATCTATTACTTTCAAAAAAGGGATGTTCTATAAAGGATAGACCATTTTGAATATTTATTTCATCTATAATAGATTGAATATTTTCATTTGGTTTAATTAAACTTCTAATATTAAATGCAAGAAGGTGATTACCTTGATTATGAGTTATTTCTTCTCCTACTAAGAGTAGAACATTTTGATGAAAACCTTCATATTTTTTTCCTTCTATACTATTATGGTCTGTGATAATTGCAAAGTCGATTTTATATTTTTTTAAATATGGTATTATTTCAAGTGGATTAAATAAACTATCTTTTGAATAAATTGTATGTATGTGTATAACTCCAGTATAGTGATTGAATTGATTCATAATTAGATTTTAGCATAATATAAACTTTTATTGTTGACAAATTAATAATAACTTAATATCATTAAAAATGATATGTTCGAAAGTTTAAGGAAAGGATTAAGAGATGTATTAGATAAATTTGGTAGAAAGGGGTTAATAACAAGAAACGATATAGAAGAGGGGATAAATGATTTTAAGAAGATTTTAATAGAAGCTGATGTTAATTTCAAAGTAGTAAAAGAGATTTTGTCAATTGTTGAATCAGAATCATTAAAAGAAGAAAACTTAAAAAGTGCTCTTCCTGAAGAACAGATGACAAAAATTCTTTATGAAACAGTTATAAGAATTTTGGGGAAAACATCAAGTTTAAAATATTCATCCATTCCTCCAACTGAAATTGTTCTTTTTGGTATACAAGGAAGTGGCAAAACAACTTCAATAGGAAAAATTTCTTTTTATTTAAAAAACAAAGGACATTCAACTTTAATGGTTCCTTTAGATTTAAAAAGGCCAGGTGCAATAACCCAATTAAAAGAAATTTCTGAGTATGTTCAATCAAAATTTTTTTATGAAGAAAATTTACCTATCAATAAATTAATTAAAAAGGCAAAAGATATTGCCAAAAAAGAAAGAATTGAATTTATTTTATACGATACCCCTGGTAGAATTCATATTGACAATGAGATGATGAATGAATTAAAAAATATAAGAGAAGAAATTAAACCAACAGAATCTTTACTGGTTGTTTCTTCTCTTTTAGGACAGGGGAGTGTTGAAATTGCAAATGAGTTTAAAAGAAAAATTGGTTTAACTGGAATAATTGCAACAAAACTTGACGGAGATTCTAAAGGAGGAGCAATACTTTCGATTAGATATGTAACTTCTGTTCCGGTAAAATTTATTGGTGTTGGTGAAAAAATAGAAGATTTAGAAGAGTTTGAACCAGAATCTTTAGCATTAAGAATATTGGGCCTTGGAGATATTAAGAGTTTAATCAAAAAAATTGAATCACTTAAAGAAGAAAAGAAAATTGAAATAAAAAAAGAGAAATTTAATTTTATAACTTTTCTTCAAGAGATAGAATCAATTGAGAAGATGGGCGGTCTATCTTCTATTTTAGGATATCTACCTCAAATGCCTATAAATAAAGACTTTGATGAAAAAAATATTAAAAAAATGAAAGCAATAATTCAATCGATGACTAAAAAAGAAAGATTATATCCTGATATAATTGATGGTGATAGAAAAAAAAGAATTGCAAAAGGTTCTGGAACAAGCATTAACGATGTCAATGTACTTTTAAAAAATTTCAAAGTCATGAAAGATTTAATTTTAAATAAAGGGGTTGAAAAGATTTTGAAAAGAGGAGGTCTTTATTGAAAAATATAAAAAGGAAAACCTTTGAAGTTAGAATTGATAAAAATTTATGTAAGAACTGCTTTATATGTTTGAATGTATGCCCTAAAAAAGTTTTTGATCTTGATGACAAATATGAAGTATATATAAAAAATCAGGATGAGTGTATTGGATGTAAATTATGTGAAAATTTATGTCCTGATTTTGCAATTGAGGTAAAAGAGTCATGAAGGAATTATTACAGGGAAATATTGCTGCATCATATGGTGCTATAGATGGAGGAATAGATTTTTTTGCAGGTTATCCCATAACTCCATCAAGCGAGATTCTTGAAATGTTTTCAAAAGAATTACCAAAATTAGGGAAAATTTTTATTCAAATGGAAGATGAATTAGCATCAATCTGTGCAGTTGTTGGGGCTTCATTATCAGGAAAAAAAGCATTAACTGCAACATCTGGTCCAGGATTTTCTCTAATGCAAGAAGGAATAGGTTATGCAACAATAACAGAAGCCCCGTGTGTTATTATAAATGTTATGAGAGGAGGCCCTTCAACTGGACTACCAACCAATGTTTCTCAGGGAGATTATATGCAGAGTAAATGGGGTACTCATGGTGATCATCCAATGATTGTCTTTTCTCCAAAAAATCCTCAGGAGTTTTATTGGCTTACAAGAATATCTTTTAATGTGGCTTTTTATTATAAAAATCCTGTTATTATTCTTTCAGATGAAAGCGTTGCTCATATGAGAGCAGAAGTTCTTAGAACTCTTCCTCCTTATAATCTAAAATTTAAAGAAAAAGAAAAATTAGATTTACCATTTAATTTTGAATATGATTTAACTTCTAACCCTTTTATTGGAGAAGGGAAAAAAGTAAGAATAACTGGTTTATTTCATGACGAAACAGGTTTTCCAATTAATGAAAAAAGTATGGTTGAAAAAGTGATGAATCATCTCATAAATAAAATAGAACACAATAAGGAAAATCTTTTTTTATATGAAAGTGATGGTTTAGAAAATGCAGAGATCGCTTTTGTTGGATTTGGAATTATTGGTGGATTAATAAAAGAACTTAAATATATTTTTGATTCTAAAGGTTTTAAAACTAGTTTTTTTAGGCCAATCACATTAAATCCATTGGATGATATTAAAATTATCAATCTATTTAAAAATATAAAAAAAGTTTTTGTTATAGAACTTAATAAAGGGCAACTATTACTTGATATAAAGAGAATTTTATCCTGCAATAAAGAAATAAATTTTATTGGCTTTACAAGAGGAGATATTCCAAAAATAGGAGAAGTTTATAAAAAAATAGAGGAGCTTTTATGACTTATAAAGATTATTTAGATTACTCAAAACTTCCAACAATTTTTTGTCCTGGGTGTGGACTTGGTATTGGTTTAAAAGCAATTTTACAATCTTTTTCAGATTTGAATTTAAAGAAAGAAGACATAATTTTTGTATCAGGAATTGGTTGTTCATCAAGAATTCCTGGTTATGTTGATTTTGATTCACTCCATACTCTTCATGGAAGAGCAATACCTTTTGCAACAGGAGTAAAATTATCACATCCTGAAAAAAATGTTATTGTAATTACTGGTGATGGCGATGGTTTATCAATTGGTGGAAATCATATGATTCATGCAGCAAGAAGAAATATTAATATAAAAGTCTTTCTTTTTAATAATATGACCTATGGAATGACAGGAGGACAGGCATCTCCAACAACTCCATTAAAAAAAATAACATCAACCACTCCATATGGAAAATATGATTCAAATTTTGATTCTGTTGAATTACTTAAAGGCTCTGGCTCTGGTTTTATAGCAAGAGGCACTGTTTATCACTATAATATGCTTTTAAAAGTAGTTAAAGAATCTTTAATATATAAAGGTTTTTCTTTTGTTGAAATTATAACGCCCTGTCCAACATATTATGGACGCTTACAAGGAATTGACGATCCAGCAAAATTTTTTATTAAATTGAAAGATTTTGTATATAGTATAGATCAAAAGGATATTTTAAAAGAAGAAGAAAAAAAAGATAAACTTCCAATAGGAATATTTAAAAATGAAAGAAAAGAAACATTTGAAGAAATCTATTTTAAAATAGTTGAGAATTTAAAAGCAAAATGAGAAAAAATTTTGTTTTCACTGGAAAAGGTGGTCAGGGTATCATATTTGTTTCTACTTTATTAGCACAATCTGCTATATTAGAAAATTTACATGCAGTTCAAACACAAATTTATACAGCTGCTCAAAGGGGAGATATATCAAAATCAGAAGTTATTATATCTGATGAACCCATTGATTATCCAAAAATAGAAAATGCTGATTTTTTTATTTCTCTAACTAAAAAGTCATTAATTAAATTTAAGGAATTAATTCAAGAAAATACCACTATTATTTTTGATAATACCTTCGAAGATTTAGATGAAGATTTTTTAACAAAAAACAAAATATACAAAATACCTTTTACAAAAATATCTTTTGATATTTTCAATAAAAATGAATATACAAATATTATTTCACTTGGTTTTCTAACAAAATTAACTGATATCATTAAAGAAGATTCTATTATTAAAACATTAGAAAAAATGAAAAAAGATTTTGAGAATAATAAAAAAGCATTTTTCTCAGGAATAAACTTATGCAAAAATTATTAGTTAAAAAGGAGGTTTAAATTGTTTGAAAAAATTCACCACATTGGAATTGCTGTAAAAAATCTAGAAAGTAGTATGAGATTTTATGAGAATGAGTTTAATTTGAAGATTTTATATATTGAAGAACTAAAAGAAAATAAAGTAAAAGTTGCAAGTTTTAAGGTTGGTGATGTTAATATTGAATTACTTGAACCATTAACTTTTGATTCACCAATTAAATCATTCCTTGAAAAAAAGGGAGAAGGAATTCATCATATCGCATATCTTGTGAAAGATATTAATAAAACTTTAAATGAGTTAAAAGAAAAAGGTATAACTTTAATTGATGAAAAACCAAGAATGGGTTCTCATGGAACAAAGATTGCATTTTTACATCCAAAAAGTACCTTTGGTGTTTTAATTGAACTTGTTGAAGAATGAAAAAAATATTTTTATTTCTTTTTCTTTTTATTTTTTCTATACCTTTTATTAAAATTGATAAATCTCTTTTTGTTATTGTCTATGATAAAGATAATGATTTTTTAGTTTTTCCAGTTGCTGTTGGTGACAATCAAACTGAAACAAAAGAGGGTGTTTTTAAAATTACGGGTAAAAGTATAAATCCAAAATGGTTTATTGATAATAAAATTTACCCTCCATATTTAGAAAATAAGGAAAATGCCTTAGGAACAAGATGGATAGGTCTTTCTTGGATTGGTTATGGAATACATGGAACTAACGACCCTCTTTCTATTGGTAAAGATGTTTCTCAAGGTTGTGTAAGATTACAGAATGAAGATGTTGAAATTTTATATGAAAAGGTAAATATAAATGATGAGGTTTTAATTTACTCTTCTCAAATAGATAAAGACCTTTCAAAATCTGTTTCACTATTATTGAATTTCTATGATTTAAAAAAATTTATAATAAGAGAAAATAAATAATTTGGAGGAAAAATGGATTTAAACTTAATAAAGGATTTAGTTTTTGTTGAAGGAGTTTCTGGTTTTGAGACAAAAATAAGAGAGAGGATAAAAAAAGAAATAGAAAGGTTAAAACCTGATGATATAAAGATAGATAATCTTGGTAACTTAATTGCAATAAAAAAGGGGAGATCAGATAATTTTATTTTACTTGCTGCTCATATGGATGAACTTGGTCTTGTTGTCTCTTCAATAGACGATAATGGTTTAATATCATTTAAAAAAATTGGCGGAATTGATGATAGAGTTTTACTTTCAAGAGTTTTCAGAGTTTTAGGTTCTAAAGGAGACATTATTGGTGTCACAGGATTATTACCGCCACACTTAACTATAGATAGTAAAACATCTGAAAGTATTATTCCTTGGCATGATCTAAAAATTGATATTGGAGCAAAATCAAAACAAGACGTTTTAGCACAAGGAATTGAGATCGGATCTCCAATAGTTTTTCAAAAAGAATTTCATTGTAATAATGATTATATTATCTCAAGAGGCCTTGATGATAGGGTTGGAGTGTATATATTGATAAAAATTCTTGAACATTTCAGCAAGATAAAGCCATTTAACAATATAATAATCGCATTTACAGTTGAGGAAGAAATTGGCTTAAGAGGTTCATCGGTTTTAGCAAATAATTTTAATCCAGATTTTGTTATAGCAGTTGATTCAATGTCTTCAACAGATATTTACAATGTTCCGTCTGTTTATAAAAATTCGATTAATTTAGATATGGGACCTGTTATTAGAAAAGTTGATACAAGAATGATTGTTGATGAAGAAGTTTTTGATTTTGTAAAAAAAATTGCTATTAAAAAAAATATTCCTTATCAAATAGGAGTTAGTAGTGGTTCAACAGATGCAAGTATAATAGAAATAACAAATAAAGGTTTTAAGGCAGTTCCTTTATGTGTTCCAATAAGGTACACACATTCAACTGTTGAGATTTGTTCTATAAAAGATATTGAAAATTTAACCACTCTTTGTTTAGAAATCATTGAAAATAACATAGAAATTTAATGATTGATAAAAACTCAATTGATGAAATTAAAAATATATATAAAAAAATAAAATATAAAATAGAGAAAAGATTAAAAGAGTTTGAAAGTATATGGGAAAGAGGAAATCACAAAGAATTACTTGATGAACTAATATTCTGTATTTTAACACCTCAATCAAAGGCAAAAATGTGTTTTAATGCAGTTGTAGATTTTAAAAATATTGATTATGATTCTAACAATTTATTAAATTGTTTAAAAGGTGTGAGATTTAAATATAAAAAGAGTGAATATGTGAAAAATGTATTAAATATTTTTAAAAAAAGTGATTCATTAAAAATATTAATTAATAATTTCAATTCAGTATTCGATATAAGAGAATGGCTTGTAAAAAATATTAAAGGTTTGGGCTATAAGGAGGCTTCTCATTTTTTAAGAAATATTGGTTTTGGAGAAAATCTTGCGATACTTGATAGACATATTTTGAAAAATCTATATAAAATTGGTATAATTGAAAAAATACCAACATCTTTATCTAAAAATAAATATCTTGATATCGAAAATAAAATGAGAAAGTTTGCAAAAAAAATTGATATACCTTTAGAACATTTAGATTTTGTTCTCTGGTATAAAGAAACAGGAGAGGTATTTAAATGAAAAAAGAAGAATCAACAACTTTAAAATTGAGAAAAACATTAAAAGAAAAAGGAATAAGCCCTTCTATACAAAGATTAAAAGTATATGAGTATCTATTTTCTCATAGAAATCATCCATCTGTTGATATGATATATGATAGTATTAAAGATGAAATTCCAACTTTATCTAAAACAACTGTTTATAATATATTAAAACTTTTCATGAAAAACGACTTGGTTAAATCAATTACAATAGAAGGAAATGAATTAAGATTTGATGCTTATACAAAACCACATGCTCATTTTAAGTGTATAAAATGTGGAGATATTTATGATTTTGAAATTGATGAAGAGATCTATACTAAAAAAGAAATTGAAGGTAATAAAATTCTTGAACATCATATCTATTTTCTGGGAATATGTAAAAATTGCTTGAAAAATATTAAAAATTAAATATAATTGTAATAATTACAATTTTATTTTATTTGTAGGAGGTTAATATGTTAGATTTAAATCAATTATTTCAATCAGGTGATTGGAAAGGTGAAAAACATGTTCCTTATATTGAAGTTGAAGGTGAAATAAAAAAGGGTGAATTTTTTAATGTTCATATATTTGTGGGAAAGGAAATTCCACATCCAAATACAACAGAACATCACATTAATTGGATCTCTTTATATTTTCATCCAGAAGGTGAAAAATTTCCTTTTGAAGTGGGAAAAGTTGAATTTAATTCACATGGTGAATCAACTCAAGGACCAAATACAAGCACAATTTACACTAACCCTAAAATTATTTTTTCAATGAAAACTGAAAAAAATGGAAAATTAATAGCATTTTCTTATTGTAACATTCATGGTTTATGGAGTAATTCCATAGATATTAAGTTCTAATTAGGAGAGAGTGTTATGAAAAAGATGACTGAAAAATTTTTAAATGATGCTTTTGCTGGTGAATCTATGGCTCATATGAAATATATTATCTTTAGTGATATTGCTGAAAAGGAAGGATTTTCTAATATTGCAAGACTATTTAAAGCAATTTCTTATGCAGAACAGGTTCATGCGACTAATCATTTAAGAAATCTCGGGCATATAGGCAAAACAGTTGAAAACATACAGACAGGTATTGATGGAGAAACTTTTGAAATTGAAGAAATGTACCCTGTTTATAACAATACAGCAAAATTACAAGATGAGAAAGGCGCTGAGTTATCAACTCATTATGCGTTAGAAGCTGAAAAAATTCACGCTGAACTTTATAAAATGGCAAAAAATTTGGCAAAAGAAAATAAAGATATAGAAATAACTGATATTTATATCTGCCCAGTATGTGGTTATACCCATATTGGTGAACCTCCAAGTAAATGTCCAGTTTGTGGAGTTTCAAAAGATAGATTCAAAAAATTTTAATATATTAAAAAAGGAGATTAAATGGATTTAACAGTTTTATTTAAAATAAGTTATGGTCTATATATTATAAGTTCAATGAAGAATGGAAAATATAATGGACAAATAGCAAATACAGTTTTTCAAGTTACTTCTGAACCACCAAGACTTGCTGTTTGTATTAATAAAAATAATTTAACTCATGAATTTATTGATAATAGTAAAATTTTTACAGTTTCAATATTATCAAAAGAAACTCCAATGACATTTATAGGTCAGTTTGGATTTAAATCAGGAAGAGACATAGATAAATTTCAGGGAGTTAATTATTCACTAGGTGATTTAAAAGCACCAATTATCAAAGATTATACAATTGGTTTCATAGAATTAAAAGTAATTAATCAAATGGATGTTGGAACTCATACTATATTTGTTGGAGAAATTATAAATTGTGGAAAATTTAACGATGAAGAACCCTTGACCTATGCCTACTATCATGAAATTAAAAAAGGTAAATCGCCTAAGAATGCTCCAACTTATATAAAAGAAAATAAGTGATTTTTTGAAAAATAAAAATTTAGGAGGTTTTAAATGAAAAAATTTGAATGCACTGTTTGTGGTTACATTTATGATCCAGAGGTAGGAGATCCAGAAAGTGGAATAGCACCTGGAACACTTTTTGAGGATCTTCCTGAAGATTGGGTTTGTCCAGTTTGTGGTGCTGACAAAAGTATGTTTGAAGAAATAGATTAAAATGAATAATGAAAAAGTTCTGGATATTTTAAAAGGTGCCTTACTTCTTGAAATAAGAGGCAAATCATTTTATCAAAAATCTAAAGAAGAGTCGAAAATAGAAGAGGTTAAAAATATTTTTAAACTAATGGAAGAAGAAGAAGAAAAACATATAGAAATTATTAAAAAACAGTTCGAGAATTATACTCAAAAAGGTGTTTTTATATTACCTGAAGAGATACCATCAAAATTTAATGTTTCAGATTATGTGATAAGCGAAAAACTTAAAAATGAAATAAAAATAACTGATTATGAATCACTTGCAATATACCTTGCTATAAATTTTGAAAAAGAGGCTTTTAATTTTTATTCAGAAAAAGCAAAAAACGCTGACAATGAAGATGAAAAAAAACTATTAAATTGGTTAAGTGAATGGGAAAAAAGTCATGTTGAATTTCTATCAAAAATTGATGAAGAATTAAAAGAAAAGATATGGTTTGACAATAAATTCTGGCCATTATATTGATTAATCAAAATAATTAAAGGAGATTTGTTATGGCGATAGTTAAATTAAAACAAGATATATTTTCAGTTGGTGCAATTGATTGGGATAGAAGATTATTCGATGAATTAATTCCTCTTCCTGATGGAACAAGTTATAATTCTTATTTAATAAAAACAGAAGATAAAAATATTCTTATTGATACTGTTGATCCAACAAAAAAAGATGAATTAATTAAGAATTTAAAAGAGTTAAACATTGAAAAATTAGATTATATTGTTTCACATCATTCAGAACAAGACCACTCTGGCTCAATTCCATTTATATTAGATATTTACAAGGATGCTAAGGTTATAACAAATGAAAAAGGTAAAGAATTATTAATTTCTCATCTCCATATCGATAAAAATAGATTTCATTTGATTAATGATAATGAAATATTAAAAATAGGTGATAAGAATTTTAAATTTATTTTTACTCCGTGGGTTCACTGGCCTGAAACTTTTGTAACATATTTAATTGAAGATAAAATATTATTTACCTGTGATTTTTTTGGTTCTCATACTGCATCAAGTTCTCTGTTTGTTGAAAATGAAACTAAAGCAGAAAATAGTGCAAAAAGATATTATGCTGAAATTATGATGCCTTTTAGAAATATTATTGAAAAAAATCTTGATAAAATTAAAGATCTTGATATAAAAATCATTGCACCAAGTCATGGATATGTTTATAACAAACCTGAATTTATAATAAATCTATACAAAGATTGGATTTCAGATAAAGTTAAAAACACGGTAGTTGTAGTTTATGTTTCAATGCATGGAAGTACAAGAAATATAATCAATTATGTTGTAAAAAGACTGATAGAAAAAGGCATAAATGTTAAGCAATTCAATTTAACAGATAGTGATTTGGGTGAAATAGCCATTTCGATTGTAGATTCAGCAACAATAATTCTTGGTACACCAACGGTTTTGACTGGTCCTCATCCCCTTATCTTATATATCACCTATTTAACGAATGCCCTAAAACCAAAAACAAAATTTTTAGGAGTTGTTGGTTCATATGGTTGGGGTGGTCAGACTCTGAATATATTAAAAGATATGATTAAAAATTTGAAAGTTGAATTAATAGAACCTGTTTTAATTAAAGGTGACTTTGTTGATAAAGATTATATGCATTTAGATAATTTTGTTGATATGGTTATTAAAAAACATAAAGATTTAAATCTTCTATGAATAGTTATTTACTAAGTAATATAGTTAAGAAATTTAATAAAACAAGAAAACCAGAGTGTATTGTAAAAACAATAGAAAATAACGATAAATTTTTAAAAGTTAAATTTACTGGAACTACTGCTTCTTATTCATGTTGTTTTGATGAACACTTTAATGACTTTAGATTTTTACTTAATGATGAATCTAATATTGAAATTAGAATTAAAGATATTAAAAGAAGAAACTTATATGATTTTTTAGTAATATATAAAATTTTAAAAAAAACCAAAAAGGAGGTTTAAAATGGCATCAGAAAATTTAAAAGAGTTATTAAATCAAGCAATTGCAAGAGAGATACAAGTATCAATTCAGTATCTATGGCAACATGTTCAATGGAGAGGAGTAAAACATTTTGCAGTTACTGAAGAATTGAAAGCAATTTCAATTCAAGAAATGAAGCACGCAGAGGCAATAGCTGAAAGACTTTTTTATCTTGGAGGAATCCCAACTACAAAACCAACTCCAATTTTTGTTGGTAATACTTTGAGAGAGATGATAGAGCAGGATGTTAAAGATGAAGAAAATGCAATGAGTCTTTATAAAAACATAATCAAGACAGCAACCGATGAAGGAGACATTACAACAAAGAAAATATTTGAAGATATTTTAAAAGATGAAGAAGAACATCATGATACATTTACTTCTTTACTTGAGGAGATTTGAAAAAAATATCAACTGAAGATTTAAAAAAATTAATTCAATTTCAGATATTCGAAATAACAGAGCATTATTTTTATAAAGAGTTATCGAAGAGGGTAAAAGGTAAAAATAGGGGGGTTTTAGAAAAAATTTCTTTTGATGAATTAAGACATTATAATATTATAAAAAGTTTTACAAATTTAGAACTTAAGGAAAACAAATTTTTCATCTTCAAAAACCTAATTTTAACAAAAATTTTTGGTTTAACATTTGCAATAAAATTAATGGAAAATGGAGAAGAAAGAGCACAAAAAAATTATGAAAATTTAATTAATAATTTTGAAGAAAATGAAAAAGAAATTTTTAAAAAAGTATTATCAGATGAAAATAACCATGAAAATGAACTTTTAGGTTTATTAGATGAGGAAAAAGTAAATTTCATTGGTTCTATTGTTTTAGGAATAAATGATGCACTTATCGAATTGACAGGCGCTCTTGCTGGCTTAACTTTCACTCTAAAAAATTCTTCTTTAATTTTTGTTGTTGGATTCATAACAGGTTTTGCAGCTTCACTTTCTATGGCATCTTCTGAATATTTATCAAAAAAAGCAGAAAAAGATGAAAGCGCATTAAAAGCAAGTATTTATACCGGAATTACTTATATAATAACTGTAATATTTCTTATTTATCCATACCTAATTTTTAAAAACTATTCTTTTGCCTTTATTTTAACTTTAATTATGGCTCTTATAGTTATATTTATAACTTCATTTTTTATTTCAACTGTTAAAGACCTGCCATTTAAAAATAGATTCATAGAAATGGCAGTTTTAAGTTTAGGCATTGCCTTTGTATCATTTATTTTTGGTTATCTTCTAAGAATTTTGTTTAAAGTAGAGGTGTAAAATGGACAAAAAAATTATAGATCTATTAAAAGAAGTAAAAGATCCTGAAACTTTATCTTCAATATATGACCTTAATCTTGTTTATGGTTATACTCTTAACGATGACTCGATAGATATTTTTGTAAATTTTCAAGGCAATACTCCTTCATGTTTTTTCTGTAAAGCGATCGCATGGAATATTATAGAGAAAATTTCTAATGACTTAGTAGATACTTTTAAAAATAATGGTTTTAACAAAATAAGAATACTTGAGGCAACAAATCCAAATATATTTTATAAGATTTATCCATAGAGTTTAATTTTTAAGAAAAAAATTATATAATTATAATCTGTTATGAAAAGAAGAAAAGGACTTAATAAATTTTTAAAAGTAGTACTTATAATTTTTATAATCTTTCTTATAATTTCTGGATTTATTTCAATATATGTATATAAAATTTATAAAGAATATGCTGCTGCTCTTCCAAATATTAAAGATATTCAGTATGAACCTCCAGAATCATCTGAAATTTACGATAGAAATGGAAATATAATAAAAACAGTTTATTTTGCCGAAAATAGATTTTATGTACCTCTATCAGATATATCTAAAAATTTCCTTGACGCTTTAATTGCAAGTGAGGATGAAAGATTTTATTCACACAAAGGTGTTGACTTTATAGCAATGTTTAGAGCATTATACACAAATATAAAAGCAAGAGAAATTGTTTCTGGTTTTTCTACAATCACCATGCAACTTGCAAGAGAACTCTTTTTAAGTAAAGAGGTAACTTTTGAAAGAAAGATAAAAGAGATGATTCTTGCCCTCCGTCTTGAAAGAATATATTCAAAAGAGGAGATATTAACCT
>Ga0067045_1002984_pt1 | contig 37291 bp, 37 predicted proteins | sample TerdegcTABiofilm_FD_59184 | JGI IMG/M metagenome (GOLD analysis project Ga0067045, IMG submission 59184) | Combined Assembly of (Gp0054472, Gp0054536) Wastewater bioreactor microbial communities from Singapore -Terephthalate degrading...
CGCGCTAGACTTAGGATCTAGTGGCAAACGCCGTGGGGGTTCAAGTCCCTTCTCCCGCACCAGTAATATCCACAATGTATAGATATGCATTGTGGATTATTTATTGTATGTTTTAACGAGATCTTTATATTCATTGGCTGAATCTGCCTGCGCTGCTTTTCTGATCAAGTTGATCTCATCGAAGTTGTTTTCAAGTATAGACACAATATTTGGATCAAGCTTCAGCCTCGCGGCTTTATCATGCAGGATTTCAAGCACGCTTCCGTAAGCCATACCTTCACGGTAAGGCCTGTCTTCGGTTAATGCGGTGAAGATATCTGCTACCGCCAGAATCCTTGAGAAAATCGGAAGGTCTTCACCCTCTAAATGAAAAGGATACCCACTTCCGTCAAGCTGTTCATGGTGGAACGAAGCCCATGTGGTGATCTGCTCCAGACCGCTGACCTTAGATAGTATCTGATAAGTAAAATAGGTATGCTTTCTGATGACATCAAACTCTTGTTCCGTCAGTGCCCCGGGTTTATTAAGTATGTCTTCGGGAACAGCGATTTTCCCCAAATCGTGGAGATACCCCGCTATCCTCATCATCTTGCATTCCAGTACGGAAAACCCGGACAGTTCCGCCAATTTTTCGCAGACGGCTGCAACACCGCTTGAATGGGTAGCGGTAAAATTGCTTCTGAAGTCTATGACCTTGGAGAAAAGTCTTGCAAGATCAATCAGCTCATCTATATCAAGACTGACAGCGGGAAAACTAACTCTCTGGGTTAAGATTGTCTCGAGCAAAGGAGACGTAACTTCAAGCCAGAAGTATTCCCGTTTTGAAATCTGCTCGAAAGCATCCACCAATTCCGGCATGAACATCTTTCCTGAATATCGCGAAATTGTGCTGAATATCCTGCCTGTCTGCCCGAGAATCTCCTGTTTCTTATCAATCAGAACGGAAATACGGTCAGCAAGGTGAAGGATGTGACTGCCGATAGCGATATCATGGTTTCCGGCGTTTTCCCAGTATGTATGGTGATGCCGGACAAGGGATGCTGCGCTAGAAAAGGGTTCAAAATCTTTGAGCAGGAGGTATCCGGTTTCTGCATGTTCATGGGGGTTTTCAATCTCAAACGCCAGAGTGCTCAGCCTGTTCTTTAGCGAAAGGGCACCTATATCATGCAGAGCCCCGGCAATTACTACATCGTTTTTAATTTTGGATGGTAAAGCGATTTCAGTCCCCAGCGCCAGGGCTATATAGGACACCTGCAGTTGATGATTTGCTACATCCGGACTGATTAGATCAATTGCTTTCGACAATGCCATAACTAACTGGGAAAGGGGTATCTGTGTTCTCCTAATCATTAGCTGTCTTCTTCCTCCGTTCTGTTACGAGTAACTGATATGACCAGGATATTATTTCGACATTATTTTACAATTTCCTTCAAAAAATTAAAATACATAGCATATTGTCCAAAATTGTATTAATTTATCGATATTTTCTTGAAGGAAAAAGCAAAGATTCATCCAATAGATAAACTGTTGTTTGTTATATTTGGACAAGCATAGATGAAAAGCAAGAGGGGAAGGGCCTGAACGTTGCACAGGTTACTTTCAAGCTCTGTTGGTAGGGGGAAAGCAGTATGAAAGCATTGGAAGAACGAAACGACCTGCAGCTAAGGATTGACATGCTTAAAAAGGAACTGAACAATGAAATTATGATTAGCAAAGGAAACCTGAAATCTCATAAAATTCTTGAGATGAGTATTGAACTCGATGCGCTTATTAATGAATATGTGTTCCTTCCACCATTCACCAAATAGATGTTTTTTTCATACTATATAGTGTAAGAAACAGGGGGTGGAATTTGGTGGAAGGTAAAGGTCTGTTTGGTGGCGGATTTGATATGACTTTTCTGCTGCTGATTATAATAATCCTATTCTTTGCCGGCGGTGGGACAGATTATTAGAGGGACGAACATATTTATCAAAAAGCCAGGGTCAATCCCTGGCTTAAGTCTATAGAGATAGTATAGGAATATCCTCTTTCCTGTCTTTTAACGCAGGTATATGGATAAGGATTACATTTAACCTGAAATATAGGTCTTCCCTGAACGTTCCCTTTTCTATCATCTTTTCCAGGCTTTTGTTAGTTGCTGCAATAATTCTTATATCAGCTTGAAGCTGCCTTTCTCCGCCAACCTTTCTATATCTTCCGTCCTGCAGCACCCTCAGCAGTTTTGCTTGGAGCGGCAGGGCCATTTCCCCGATTTCATCAAGAAAAAGTGTTCCGTTTTCAGCCAGTTCTATAACCCCTTTTTTGCCATTCTTTAGCGCCCCGGTAAAAGCGCCGGCCTCATATCCGAAGAATTCAGATTCGATAAGGTTTTCCGGAATTGCTGCGCAGTTGAGTTTTATAAAGGGCTTTGAACTTCTTTTGCTGTTTCTATGTATGAGCTCAGCGAGAACTTCTTTTCCTACTCCCGATGAACCGGATATAAGTACTGGCGCTTCGGTCAATGCTACCCTTTTGCTGAGCTTTACAATTTCTTTCATCCTTTTGCTCACGGTTATTAGATTTCCTGACATATAAGGGGAAAAATCCCTTGGGATGTTGATACATCCGCTTTTATCAATAAGTTTGCGATAATCAAAGTCAAGCATGCAGTTGGCCCCCTGACTGATTAGAAGTAGAACCCCATGTCCTTTGCAATGTCTTCAAATTCATTAAGATGTTTAAAACTCGTTTCTTCATCCAGCTGGCCGATAGAAATGGCTATGGTATTGATTAAGCAAATGGGAACACTGACGGAGATGATTTTTTTTGCCCTTTTCCCGATCCGGTTCAGAATGAATTCCGCATAAATTGCAATGGTGGCTGAAGCCCTGGTACCGACCACAATTATTTCGGGAGCGTTTAATACCTCTTCAATTATCTTGCCAAATGCATTTTCATCAAAGACGTCCATCATATTATTAAGGTTTTGAATTTCCTTATTTATAACCTGATTAAATATGTCGTTTATCCTTGGATTTACTTCCATGGATATATGTATCCTTTTATCAATACGGTATGGCATTATGGATTTTAAGAAGGCACAGGACACACTGTTTGAAGGGATGTCCGGCATGGTATATTTAATGGTGGTCATGATCTTTGCCTGGTCACTGGGGACCTTATGCGATACTGATGCCCATTGCAATTCCTATGTACATCAATATGGGAGCACCTCTGTTTGTCACTGTGGCTTCTGTTATAAGCGGAGGTTTGTTTGGCGATCATTGCTCACCCCTCTCGGATACCACAATACTTGCTTCTATGGGCGCGGCTTCTGACCATATAGACCATTTCAGAACTCAGTTCCCGTATGCAGTTACAGTAGCCTGTGTTTCGGCCGTACTTTTTGCAGTAGCAGGGTTTATTGAAAATTCAGTTGTTGTAATTCCGGGTATAATAGCCCTTGCCGTTGGGATTTACCTGCTGCATAAACTATCAATAAAGAAGTATGATGAAGAAGTTTTTAATTCATTGTGGCAGTAAATAAAAAAACTTGTTTTACAGATACTAATAGAAGCAACAAATAAATCGGTCTAACCGGGAGGTGAAGATTTGACAGCACCGAAGATGCAGGTTAAATGCGGCGTTGACAACTGCCATTACTGGCATAACCATTATTGCACAGCCAGTGCCCTGGAGGTTAATGCAATGGGCGACGGACATGCCGATACGAGCGACGGCACATGCTGTACAACCTTCGTAGCAAAGGGAAATAATAACACTATGAGGTAGAGATATAAAGGACCGCCCGGTCCTTTATATCTCCGATTTTTGCCTCAATTTGGTATTGAAATGAAGGGTTAAATATGCTATCATACATTATGTGGCTCGACAATAATGCGCGGGAGTGGCTCAGTGGTAGAGCGTCGCCTTGCCAAGGCGAATGTCGCGGGTTCGAATCCCGTCTTCCGCTCCAAAAAACAGACCCTGGGGAGGTCTGTTTTTGTATTAATGTCAGTGACTTGTTATATAAATATTGTTGTGTTATAATGTTTTAGTCATACTACGAACTACCAACTACGAACTGGCACCTAGCACCTGTGAACCGTGATCCAAAAATACATACTGAGGACTATCATTAACAAGGAGGAGCATATATGAATTCCAAACTGGAGAAAATAGAAAAGAATACGGCGACTTTGGAAATAGAGATTGATGCGGAGCAATTTGAAAGGGGCTTGCAGAAAGCATATAAGAAGAATGTATCGAAATTCAACATACCTGGGTTCAGAAAAGGAAAAGCGCCGAGGATCATAATCGAAAGACACTACGGAGAAGGCATATTCTACGAAGACGCCATCAACATGCTGTGTCCCGATGCCTACGATGCGGCTATTGAGGAACATGGCCTTCATCCGGTTGATAAACCCCAGATAGACATAGTACAAATCGAAAAAGGAAAAAGCTTCATATTTAAAGCTGTTGTAGTGGTAAAGCCGGAGGTCAAGCTGGGGGAATACAAGGGAATAGAAATAGAGAAGAAAGAATATCCTGTTAGTGATGAAGATGTGGAAAAAGAGCTGTCAAAGATGAGAGACGGCAATGCAAGAATGGTTACGGTAGAGGGAAGACCCGCCAAGGAAGGGGATATGCTGATACTGGACTACAAAGGCTTTGTAGAAGATGAGCAGTTTGAAGGCAGCACTGCAGAGAATCAGTCGGTGGTATTGGGTTCGGGCCGCTTTATACCCGGTTTTGAAGAGCAGCTGGTCGGAGCAAACGCAGGAGACGATGTTGAGGTAAAGGTTAAGTTTCCGGAGGAGTATCACTCGGAAGGTCTGGCCGGCAAAGATGCAGTGTTCCAGGTGAAAGTGAAGGAGATAAAAGAAAAGGAGCTTCCGGTCCTGGATGATGAATTTGCCAAGGATGTGAGCGAATTTGACACACTGGAAGATCTGAAAAAGGACATTAAGGATAGGTTGGAACAAAGAGCCGGGGCAAGGGCCAGGAATGAAATGGAAAACGAGGTAATCAAGAAGGTGACCGGGTTAGCAGAAATTGAAGTCCCGGAAGTCATGATTGAAAAGCAGATCGACTCTATGATAAGGGATTTTGAGCTTCAGCTCATGTACCAGGGTTTAAAACTGGATGATTACCTTAATCATATCCAGGGTTCGGTGGATGACCTGAGAAACAATCTAAAGCAGGATGCGGAGGAAAGGGTGAGAACTCAGCTAACTTTAGAGAAAATTTCCGAAGTTGAAGGAATCACCGAGACCCAGGAAGAATTAAATGAAGAGATAGAGAAAATGGCAAAACAGTACAGGCAAAAGGATCTGGAGAAATTCAGAGAGTCCCTTGGCGAAGACGAACTAAACTATCTTAAAAATAGTATAATAGTAAGAAAAACCATTGATTATCTGGTTGAAAACGCAAAAATAAGCTAACTGGAGGTAATGATTATGTCGCTTGTTCCTATTGTTGTAGAACAAACGAGTAGAGGAGAAAGGTCATACGACATTTATTCGAGACTTTTGAAGGATAGGATAATATTTTTAGGAGACGAGGTAAACGACATCACTGCAAGCCTTATCGTAGCGCAGCTTCTGTTCTTGGAGTCCGAAGACCCCGACAAGGACATCCATCTGTATATCAACAGCCCCGGTGGGTCCATAACCTCGGGTATGGCTATCTATGATACAATGCAGTATGTCAAGCCCGATGTTTCCACAATATGCGTGGGAATGGCGGCTTCGATGGGCGCTTTTCTGCTGGCGGCAGGAGCCAAAGGCAAAAGGTTTGCCCTGCCTAACAGCGAGATTATGATACACCAGCCAATCGGTGGTACGAGAGGTCAGGCGGTGGAGATAAAAATTCACGCTGAGAGGATACTTAAATTAAAGGAAACGCTCAACAGGATATTAAGCGAAAGAACAGGACAGCCGCTGGAAAAGATAGAAAAGGACACCGACAGGGATTTCTTCATGACAGCGGATGAAGCAGTCGGATACGGAATTATAGACAAAGTAATTACCTCGAGGAAATAACAATTGAGAGAGGTGGAACAATGTCAAGATTTGACGATAAGAAGCAGCTAAGGTGTTCTTTCTGCGGTAAGACCCAGGAACAGGTTAAAAGGCTGATTGCAGGGCCGGGGGTCTATATTTGTGATGAATGTATAGAGCTTTGCCAGGAAATCATTGAGGAAGAATTTGAAGAGGATCTGGATGAGGTTCTTAAGGATATTCCAAAACCGCGGGAGATAAAGGGCTTCCTCGACCAGTATGTCATAGGCCAGGAGGAATCCAAGAGGTCGCTGGCAGTTGCAGTTTACAACCATTACAAGAGAATAAACAAAGCCAGCAAGGATGATGACGTGGAACTCCAGAAGAGCAACATAGTTTTGATAGGGCCTACGGGTTCCGGTAAAACGCTGTTAGCCCAAACCCTTGCCAGAATGCTTAATGTGCCCTTTGCAATCGCCGATGCCACTTCCCTGACCGAGGCCGGATATGTCGGGGAAGATGTGGAGAATATTCTTCTTAAGCTTATACAGGCGGCGGATTTTGATATAGAAAGGGCAGAGAAGGGTATCATCTATATTGATGAGATAGATAAAATAGCAAGGAAATCCGATAACCCTTCAATAACAAGGGATGTAAGCGGTGAAGGTGTTCAGCAGGCTTTGCTGAAGATACTCGAAGGCACGGTGGCAAGCGTACCTCCGCAGGGGGGAAGAAAGCATCCCCATCAGGAGTTCATTCAGATAGATACAACCAATATACTGTTCATATGCGGTGGAGCCTTTGATGGGCTTGAAAAGATAATACAAAAGAGAATCGGTCAGAAGGCGATAGGATTTGGTGCGGAGATAAGAAGCAAGGTCGATGGGGACATCGGGGAGATTCTTAAGCATATACTTCCTGAGGATCTTCTGAAGTACGGCCTCATCCCAGAGTTTGTGGGACGCGTACCGATAATTGTAACTCTGGACCCGCTCAATAAGGAAGACCTTGTGTCCATCCTGACCGAACCGAAGAATTCCCTGGTCAAGCAATACAAGAAGCTGTTCCAGCTGGATGATGTGGAGCTTGATTTTGAACAGGAAGCCCTTGAGATTATCGCTCAGAGGGCCCTGGATAGGAAGACCGGGGCCAGAGGCTTACGGGCCATCCTGGAAGGTATCATGAAAAACGTTATGTATGAAATACCCTCCAGGGAAGACATCGAAAAATGCGTTGTAACCAAAGAAACCGTTGAAAACAATTCCGAGCCCACACTGGTTTTCATAGACCCTGCAAGGAAGAAAAAGCCCAGACAAAAAGTGAGCAGAAGAAGTTCGGATAAAACCGACGAAACAGCATAAACCAAAGGAGCGTTAAGCGCTCCTTTTCTAGTTCTCCTGTCCCATTTGTTTCCCCGAATGGAAATAATGTTGACCCTGCATCCCTGCTAAAAAAAATCAGTATGCAAATAATATTAACAGAAGAGCAGGAAGGGAGGCAGAAAGATCAGGTGTCGGATATTCTATTTATGGTCCAATTCTTTTTTGCAATCGTAATTGGGCTGTATTTTTTAAATCTGTTAAAAAACCAGCAAGGGAACAAGGTGGCTATAGACAGGGAGTCAAAAAAAGAAATGGAAAAGCTTCAAAAACTGAGGAGGGTTTCGCTCACGCAACCCCTGTCGGAAAAAACACGGCCTACCACCTTTGATGAGATAGAAGGACAGGATGACGGTATCAGGGCGTTGAGAGCTGCGCTGTGCAGCCCCAATCCACAGCACGTAATTATTTATGGACCTCCCGGCGTAGGAAAGACGGCTGCGGCAAGGCTAATCCTGGAAGAGGCAAAGAAAAGCAGTATTTCACCCTTTAAGGAGGGAGCGAGCTTCATAGAGGTCGATGCCACAACGGTAAGGTTTGACGAGAGGGGAATTGCCGACCCTCTGATGGGTTCTGTCCATGACCCCATATACCAGGGAGCAGGGGCAATGGGCGTTGCGGGCATTCCCCAGCCTAAGCCGGGAGCGGTCACCAAAGCCCATGGAGGCATCCTGTTCATTGACGAGATAGGCGAACTCCACCCCATACAGATGAACAAACTGCTTAAGGTGCTGGAAGACAGGAAGGTATATTTTGAAAGCGCTTATTATAATTCCGAGGATAACGGCATACCCGAGCATATCCATGAAATATTCAAGAACGGCCTGCCTGCTGATTTCCGGCTGGTGGGGGCGACAACCAGGCTGGCTGAAGATATACCTCCGGCCTTACGGTCAAGGTGTATCGAGATATATTTTAAACCCTTGAAACCGGAGCATATAAAGAGGATAGCGGCAAATGCAGCCAGGAAAAGCGGTCTGGATATAGAGGACAGAGCGGTGGAGCTCATAGGCAGGTTTTCCGCCAACGGCAGGGAAGCCGTAAATATGGTGCAGACCGCCGGCGGCGTATGTATAACAGAGGGGCGAAAGAAAATAACCGCGGTTGACATCGAATGGGTCATCAACTGCAGCCATTACTCTCCGCGGATAGACAACCATCCCAAGGACAGGCCTCAGGTAGGTTATGCGAACGGCCTGGCGGTTTACAGTCCCAGCAGCGGTGCTTTGATGGAGATAGAAGCGTCGGCTATACCCGTCGAAAAGGGAAAGGGAAGTATAATAGTTACCGGGATCGTGGATGAAGAGGAAACCGGAGCGGGTGCAAGAAAGCTGAAAAGAAGGAGTACGGCAAAGAGCTCGGTTGACAATGTTATTACCGTAATCAGGAAATACCTTGGTGTTGATCCAAGGGATTATGATATACACCTGAACTTTCCCGGGGGGATACCCATCGACGGGCCTTCAGCGGGTATAACGATAGCTACGGCAATATACTCGGCTATAGTTGAAAAGCCCATAGACAACATGATTGCAATGACCGGTGAAGTATCAATCAGGGGGGAAGTGAAGCCCGTCGGAGGGGTTCCCGTCAAGATAGAAGCAGCGTACCAGGCAGGGGTCAAATGCGTAATAATTCCGCGGGAGAACTGGCAGGATTCCTTCAGGGATTATAACATCGAGATTATTACAGTGGAAAGAATCGAGCATGTAATCGACAGGGCCATCGTTAAAGGCGGTGAATTGAACGGGCCGGCACCTCCCCGGGGAATTGAGTACCTGAGTGCGTCACCGCTTAAGTAACAGATCGCAGTCGGTAGATCGCAGATCGCAGGTGCTAGATTATAGTTCGTAGTTCGTAGTTGGTAGATCACAGATACCAGATCACAGTTCACAGGGCACAGGTGCTAGATCCTAGATCCTAGATCCTAGTTCTTAGGCATTGGGGTCATGTATTGTTTTTTACCCTCTAGCTTTTTCCTGATGTCTAACAACTAACAACTAGNAACTGATAACTGACGCCTGTCATCTGTTAACCGGTAATTATATTGCAAATTGCTTATCTTATGGTTATTATATTATAGTAGTAATTTCATTTTATGCAAAGATAGGGAACAATATCGATAATCAGACAAAACCGACAGGGAGTGATTGGACCGTGGTAGAGATGAAAAATGTGCAGGTTTTACCTCTTCTGCCGCTTAGGGGTATATCCGTTTTTCCATACATGATGCTTCATTTTGACGTGGGGCGGGACAAATCTATTAATGCGCTGGACGAATCCATGGTAAAGGACCAGCTGATATTTCTGGTCAGCCAAAAAGATGCTTCCACCGATGATCCGGATAGCGGAGATTTTTATCACGTCGGAACGGTATCAAGGATAAAGCAGCTGCTGAAGCTTCCCGGAGATACCATCAGGGTTTTGGTGGAGGGCCTCCACAGGGGGAGAATCATAGAGATTGTCAAAGACGACCCTTTTTTTGAGGTAAAGGTTGAGGAAATGCCTGATGAGGATAATATAGAGAAGGATACCGAGATTGAAGCGCTGATGCGCAGCGTTTTTGACAGCTTTGAGGAGTATGTCAAGCTGACCAACCGGGCCACTGTGGACACCCTTGTGACCGTATCCAATATTGAAGAGCCGTCAAGGTTTGCTGATATAGTGGCTTCAAACCTCACCCTGAAAATCGCCCAGAAGCAGCAAATCCTTGAAGCCTTTGACCCGTTGAAAAGGCTGGAAAGGCTCCACACTATCCTTGCCAGGGAGCTGGATATCCTGAGGGTGGAAAAGAAGATCAACCTTAGGGTTAAAAGGCAGATCGACAAGATGCAGAGGGAATACTATCTTAAGGAGCAGCTAAAAGCAATACAGAAAGAATTGGGGGAAGAAGAAGGAGTTCTTTCCGAGGTTGAAGAGTATAAGGAAAAGATCAAAAAGGCGGGGCTGCCGAAGGATACTGAAGAAAAGATGATGAAGGAAGCTGAGAGACTCCTCAAGCTGTCTCCGGGGTCGCCTGAAACCGGTGTTATCAGAGGTTATCTTGACTGGATACTCGATTTGCCGTGGAATACGGAGACCGAGGATAATCTGGACCTGAAATATGCGAGGGAGGTTTTGGAGGAGGACCATTACGGGCTCAAGAAGGTTAAGGAAAGAGTCCTGGAATACCTTGCAATAAGGCAGCTGGCTAAGGGTATGAAGGGTCCCATACTATGCCTTGTAGGCCCTCCCGGCGTAGGAAAAACCTCAATAGGACGTTCCATTGCCAGGGCATTAAACAGGAACTTTGTAAGGATGTCCCTGGGCGGGGTGAGGGACGAGGCTGAAATAAGGGGCCATAGGAGAACCTATGTTGGCGCCATACCGGGAAGGATCATATACTCGATGAGACAGGCCGGTTCCAAGAACCCGGTTTTCCTGCTTGACGAGATCGACAAAATGAGCCACGATTTCCGGGGAGATCCTGCTTCTGCAATGCTTGAGGTCCTGGACGCGGAACAGAACAATACTTTCAGGGACCATTTTCTTGAGGTGCCCTTTGACCTGTCGAAGGTGGTATTCATAACTACGGCCAACAGCGTGGATAGCATACCAAGACCCCTGCTGGACAGGATGGAAGTGATCTATATCTCAGGGTATACCGAAGAAGAAAAACTCAACATTGCTATAAAATATCTCCTGCCGAAGCAGCTGAAAGAGCACGGGCTTACAGAGGACAGCATAATAATCTCCGAGGACACGGTCAGGGACATAATCAATTATTATACAAGGGAAGCCGGTGTCAGGAACCTGGAAAGGAAACTCGCGGACGTATGCCGTAAAGCAGCTAAACACGTGGTCGAAGAAAACAGGACCCGTGTCAGGATTACCCAGGGCAATCTTGCAAAGTACCTGGGTATTCCCCAATATAGATATGAAAAGGTTAATGAAGGCGTGGAAATAGGTATGGTTACAGGTCTTGCATGGACTCCCGTCGGCGGGGATACCCTGTCCATAGAAGTTACTACCATGAAAGGAGACGGCAAACTGGTTCTTACTGGGCAGCTGGGGGACGTGATGAAGGAATCCGCCAGGGCGGGTATCAGTTATATACGGTCTCGCACAGAAGGGCTCGGTATCGATGCCGATTTCTACCAGAACCTTGATATTCATATACACATCCCGGAAGGTGCTATACCCAAGGATGGACCGTCTGCCGGTATCACCATGGCAACTGCGGTTATATCCGCCCTGTCTAAGGTACCGGTCAGCAAAAGCGTAGCGATGACCGGGGAAATCACCCTCCGCGGCAGAGTGCTTCCTGTCGGCGGCATAAAGGAGAAGGTTCTTGCCGCAAGCCGGGCGGGGATTTCCAAAGTAATCCTCCCTGCGGACAACGGAAAGGACCTGGAGGAGATTCCTGCCAACGTTAAGAGGAAGATGGAGTTTATACTGGTGGATCATATGGATCAGGTGCTTGAACATGCACTGGTGAAGGGTGAAAAAGATGAAGATAAGAAAGGTTGAGATGGTGATCAGTGCGGTATCCCGTAAGCAATATCCGGGAGAAGGCCTCCCGGAGATTGCTTTTGCCGGGCGTTCGAACGTGGGAAAATCCTCTTTGATTAATACCCTTCTCAATAGGAACAATTTTGCACGGGTCAGTTCCCAGCCGGGAAAGACCAGGACCATCAATTTTTACAGGATCAATGGAGAATTCTTTCTGGTGGACCTTCCGGGTTACGGCTTCGCCAGGACCCCGAGGCAGGAACAGCTGAAATGGGGAAAAATGATGGACGAATACCTGAACACACGCACCACTCTCAACGGGGTGCTGCAGCTCGTGGACATAAGGCACAAACCCACAGAGCTTGATGTGATGATGTTTAACTGGATCAGGGATGCCGGATTGCCCGGGATAGTCGTTGCGACTAAGTCCGACAAGATAGCCAGAGCAAAAAGACCCGGCCATTACCGGGATATCGGAGAGACCCTGGGCATGGAACAGGGGGACATACTTATTCCCTTTTCATCTCAAAAGAATGAGGGCAGGGAAGAGGTCTGGCATGTTATAAGCCAGCTGTGTGGGCTGGACGGGTAGCAGATGCTAATTCACAGATCACAGATCACAGGTGCCAGGTGCCAGGTGCCAGGTGCTAGATCGCAGGTGATAGATTTAGTTCGTAGTTCGTAGTTGGTAGTTCGTAGTTGATAGTTTACAGATCACAGATCACAGTTCACAAGTACTAAGTCCTAGCTAGTAGATCGCAGATCGCAGGTATCAGGTGCAATAATTCAGTTATCAGTTATCAGATCACAGGCGTCAATGTAGATCTCTGGAGTCTTCATCCTGACCACTGGGAACTGGCATCTGATAGCTGATTTCTGCCGACTGCCGACTGCCGACTGACATCTGTCAACTGGCAACTGGTCATCGATGTTTTTTTCAGCAATCGGAGGCGGTCCTGCCGCTTTTTTCTTTTTTCACCGAAAGTTTCAGCTCGGAAAGGAGCATCCCGCACAGGATGAGCATGCACCCGGTAAGCTGTTTAAGAGATAGAAGTTCACCCAGCAGTATGTAGGCAAAGAACAGGGCATAGACGGGCTCTCCTACAAACAGAAGCGCTGTATGGGTCGGTGTCGTATATTTCTGCACCATGCTCTGTACCAGGAACGCATAAGTGGTTGCAAATACCGATGTTATGAATACGGCTATCCATACATTGGCCGTTGACGGGACAACCGGGCTTTCGAGGATGAAGGAAAAGAGCACGCTGAGAATTGCCACTACACTTATCTCTACGGTAGCTATTGTTGCGGAATCGCTTCCTGCGGTGTACCTGTCCACCAGGATTATCTGCATTGCATAGGCAAAGGTGGAGACAAGGGTGTAGAAATCGCCTATGTTGAGCATGAAATTGTCTCCCAGAGTCAGGAATCCGAGGCCTATTACCGCACAGAACACTCCCAGCACAGCCATAAACTCGGGTTTTTTTCTCAGTACGAAGACCGAGAGCACAGGCACCAGAACGGCATTGAAGCCCGTGATAAAGGCGGATTTGGAAGCTGTCGTATAATTTAGCCCAACGGTCTGAAAGGCGTAGCCGATGAACAGGAGAAGGCCAAGGAGCAGGCCGCCCGTTAATGCGGCTTTTTCTATTTTCAGCAGCTTTTTGAAGAATATTGCCACCAGCAATAAAGCTGCAACTCCAAATCTAAGGGCAAGGAAGTTGTATGTAGGTATTTCCAGCAGAGCGTTTTTGGTCAGTACAAAGGTGCTGCCCCATATAATTACAGCGGTAAGGAGCAAAAGGTCGGCTTTAAGTTGTTTTTTCATGTCATCATCTCCAGGCAATAACTGTTTTCGTCCGGCACAATGCCGTTTTTCTTATTATAGCATCATTTTCTCATGTTTCAAAAATATTTCTCACTCAGGCTGCGGCTCCTAAATACTATGATAATAAAAGTCATTTTGAGAGGTGAAATAGGATGACTTTAGGAGTTGCACTATCGGGAGGCAGTGTACGGGGGATGTCTCACATAGGAGCGCTGAGGGCCCTTGAGGAGGAGGGCCTGAAACCGGACATGGTTGCAGGTACCAGCGCCGGGAGCATTGTTGCGTCATTGTATGCTACCGGCATGTCTTTGGGATGTATGGAGGAAGCGGTATTAAAGCATGCCAGGCACATGATTGATTTCGACCTGTCGGGGATGTTGGCTGCGGTCATGAAGATAGGCCCGCTGTTCAAGGGCTATCCGGTTATAGACGGGTTGGTCAAGGGCAACCGGATTGAGAGTATCATGAGGAAACTGACCGAAGAGAAGAAGATGAGCCAGGCAAACATTCCCCTTGCGATAACAGCGACCGATGTTATAGACGGAGGGGCGGTGGTTTTTGTGTCAAGCAAGAAGTACAAACCCTATGCATCCGGCGTGACGTATTACCACGATGTCCTGATTGCGGAAGCCGTACGGGCCAGTATCGCAATACCGGTGATATTCAGGCCCAAGATGATAGAAGTTAACGGAAAGGGAAGAAGGCTTATCGATGGCGGGGTAGTAAACAACCTGCCCATAGATGTGTTGAAATCCATGGGCGCCAGAAAAATCATAGGCATCAACCTTGGATACAGCGGAGACAGGCAGGAGGGTGTGGATAACATAATTGAGATAGGCAACCAGTCGATTGATATTATGACCTACCATATCACCAAACTCAGGAACAGGCTGGAAAACGTCATAGAGCTGGTGTTCAACGGTAAACCGGTTTTTTATCCTTTCAGGATAAATCAGGAGGCTGTGGTTGTTAACCCTCAGATATTTGATATTTCTATCTTTGATTACAGGAGGATTCCCGAATGTATAGAAAGAGGTTATACATCAATGAAACAAAACCTGCCGGAGGTACGTAAAATTCTGCGAATATAGGCCTAGATGGCAGTTACCCATGCTTGTCCTGCCAATGCAAAAACTGTATAATTTAAGGAGGACATAGACTAGGGGGAATGTGTTACTGTGAGGGAGTCTGTAGCCAGGATAGAAGATATAATTGCGGAGGACAGAGTTGGAAGAGGTATAGAGAATCTTGTAATCAGAGGTGACCTGGAACGGTCGGCCCGCTCGCTGATGGAGGGCACGACGGTATTCATCACAACGGGTTTCTACATAAACGAGACCGGATGTGGTGAGACCGACGGTCCGTTGGGCGCGATTGCGCTGGCGCTGGCGCTGGATAAACTGGGAAAGGAAGCGGTGCTGGTAATCGACGGGCCTAACAAGCCATTGCTGGAATGCGCCCTTGATACGGTGGGCCTTGATATATCCATAGTACTTTTTCCGATAAGCGGCGGTGAAGCATTTGCAAAGGAATTGCTCAGGGAATACAGGCCATCGCATCTGATTGCCCTGGAGAGGGTCGGACAGGCCCGCGACGGGAAATATTACGATATGAGAGTTACAGATATTTCCCAAAGGGTGGCTCATCTTGATGTGCTTTTCACAGCTGCCGCAGATATGGGCATAAGGACCATCGGCATCGGAGACGGAGGTAATGAAATCGGAATGGGTAAGGTGTACGATATTGTAATCGACAGTGTGCCCAACGGTGAAAGCATCGCCTGTGTCACCCCTACCGATTATCTGATAGTGAGCGGGGTCTCCAACTGGGCAGCCCATGGTATTTGCGCGTGTTTGTCTCTTCTTGTGAAGGACAATCTTATGATGGAAGAAAGCGTTGAGCGGGAGCTATTGCAGGCCCTGGTAAGATGCGGCGCCGTTGACGGCTATACCTTGAAGAGGGAGGAAACCGTCGATTCCCTGAAAGCCAGGGACTACTTTGAAGTTGTGAACAGGCTGAGAGAAATGGTGAATAAAGAAATCCTGCCATAAGCGGCAGGATTTCCCATTTCTCCTTTTGTTATCCTTTTTTGGTTATCTGCCGACGAACAACTGGGTGAACATTTTCCCATATGGTCCGCCGTTGACGATGCCTATACCGATATAATTGTATTCGGCCTTAAGGATGTTCGCCCTGTGACCCGATGAGTTCATCAATGATTTATGCGCTGCTTCAACCGATTGGTTGCCGGCAAGGTTTTCACCGGCATACGTGTACTTAATCCCGTAATTTTTCATCATATCAAAGGGTGAACCATAGGTTGGGGAATTATGGGCGAAATAATTGTTGTCTGTCATATCCTTTGATTTCATTCTAGCCAGTTTTACAAGCTCCATGTCCATTTCCAATGGTTTTAAACCCGCATTTGCTCTTTCCTTATTGATAAGCTGAAGCATTTGGAGTTCTTCCTGGCTTGCCGCTGTCTGTGCGGGAGACACTGCCTGCTGGGATTGGTAAGGTTTTGTATACCAGCTTGCAATAGCTCCGACCGTATCGTCGTTAAGATGAACCACATACCAACTTCCAAGTCTTCCTAATACTTCCACGGAAGCTGCTTGCCATTGATATCGTTTCGGTTTTGGCCTTTTCGGCGCTGTCTCTGATACTGCCGGTCATTTTGCAGAGATTGATAGACGACATAATCCCTCAAAGGGACCTGCGGGGTATTATGCTGGTATCGGCTGTCCTTTCCCTGCTTTTTGCGCTGAAAGCTGTTTTCCGGTTTGGGCAGTCATACTACGGGCATATTTTCTCTTCCGTAAGGACAACGACTATTATTATGAATCCTATGCCGGCGTGCTGAAGTACCTGGCAGCGTTCATGTCCGCGACCATTTTTGCGGAGGACTTCACAATACTGCTGGTTATTGCGTCTGCCCTTGTAGGCCCCTCCGGCGTGGGGAAGTCAACGCTGTGCAGCCTTATACCCAGGTTCTATGATGTGCAGGAAGGGGCTATACTTGTGGACGGGATGGATGTCCGGGATATCCGGCTGAAATCCTTGAGGGAAAAAGTGGGCATAGTGCAGCAGGACGTGTTCCTGTTTACCGGAACGGTAAGGGAAAATATCGCCTATGGAAGGCCGGGTGCATCCGATGAAGAGATAATCGAGGCGGCAAAGGACGCAAACGCCCATGACTTTATAATGCAGCTGCCCAACGGGTACGACACCAATGTAGGGGAAAAGGGCGTCAAGCTCTCGGGCGGGCAGAAGCAGAGGATCTCCATAGCCCGGGTGTTCCTGAAGAATCCGCCGATACTGATACTTGACGAGGCAACTTCGTCGCTGGACAACGAGAGTGAAAGGATTATACAGGATTCCCTTGAGAGGCTTTCCAAAAACAGGACCACCTTTGTTATTGCCCACAGGCTGAGCACCATACAGCACGCCAGGGAAATCATAGTGATGTCTGAGAAGGGCATAGAGGAAAAGGGCAGCCATGAGGCATTGCTGGCAAAGGGAGGCTTATACTCGCGCCTGTATAACGCCCAGTTTGACGGATTGATGCCGGAAAATGTTTTGTAGATTTTTTTAGAAATACTTAAAGGGTTTTTATACTATACATAGAAATACCTATATATCATCCAATAACAAGGGGGTATATTGATGGACAGTCTGGCTTACAGGGAAACAATAGGGAAGAAACTGGCAATAGGTAAAGAGGTGCTTTATCTAACCAAGGAAGAATGTATGAGCACAGGGCTGGATACAAAGGAAATAATATCGATTACCCGGTCGGCCCTCGAGGCGCACGGGAAAAAAGAGACCGAGATGCCCGCAAAGATAGGAATACATCCTCTTAAGAACACCTTTTTCCATGCTATGCCGGCACTGGTACCGGGTCAGAACGCCTGCGGGATGAAGTGGGTGGAGTGTTTTCCGCAGAACCCGGCAAGGTTTAACCTTGCCCAGACCTCCGGTTTGCTGATATTCAACGACATGGAATCGGGCTTTCCATTAGCCATTATGGATGCAATATGGATAACGGCCAAGAGGACTCCGGCCGTGTCCGCATTATCCGCCAGGCACCTGGCAAACCCTGACGCCGAGACCTTCGGCATGTTCGGCTGTGGGGTCCAGGGGGTTGAGCACGTAAGGTTTATGCCCCATGAGATGAAAAAACTTAAGAAGATATACGTATACGACATATCACCAAGCAGGATGGACAGCCTTATTGAAGAACTCCAACCGGAGATTGGCGCAGAAATCATCAAGGGCAGTTCGGTGGAACAAGTGGTCAAAAGCTGTGAAGTCTTGGCCTCCGCTACGGTAATCCTTGAAAAACCCGATCCCCAGGTCAAGGACGAATGGCTGCAGAAGGGCCAGACACTGCTGATCTGCGATCTGGATTCCTTCTGGGAGATTGAGACCATGAGAAGAGCGGACAAATTCATCGTTGATGATATAGGCCAGCATAGGCATTTTGAGGAGGCAGGGTACTACCCCTACGGTATGCCGGAGAATATCTACGCCGAGACGGGAGAAGTGGTTGCGGGAATCAAGGCAGGACGTGAGCGCAAGGATGAGTTGATAGTTGCCAGTAATATAGGTATGGCGGTGGAAGATGTAGTAATGGCCAGGGCGGTACTTGACCGTGCACTGGAGATGGGCCTTGGAGTTAAGCTTCCGCTGTAAAGAGGGCAAAAATCCCACCTGCACGGTGTTAAACTGCCCCTTTAAAGGGGCGTTTGTAATAAGCTGCTTATTCTCTGGAGTTATTGCAGAAAGGGCGGTAAATATATATTTACAAACATGTATTAATATAAAGTTGTGCCATGAAAGTGAAAACTTTGACACGATTTTTTCCCCCGGCTTGTCACATTGAAAGAATGGATTGCGTTATTGGTATCCTTCAGGCGTAATCTGTAGGAAAAAAGATGATTGACGGTCAGGCCTTTTAACAAAATTTCCTCTCCGGTCCATTTATAATTTTAAGTATACTTGGACACCAAATAAAATTATACGGAGGGGATATCTGATGATGAAAGTTCTAAAACAAAATAGGGTTCTGATGCTGGTCATTGCCCTTACACTGCTTGTTTCGGCTACGGTTTATGCCGAACCGGTGCACAAGGACATATTCAGCGACTATTCTGCAGACGACGCGATAGGGCATATAGAGGTGCTGGCAGCCACCGACGATGCCCGGGAGGCCGGAACCGAAGGAGAGCATAGGGCTGCGGATTACATTGCAGACTACTTTGAGGAGCTGGGACTGCAGGTAGAAAGGCAAACCTTCCCGATGATATTGTTTAAGGACCTGGGTTCAGAGCTGACCATGCTGGAACCCTCGGTTGCGGAATTTGAGACCAAAACCTTCATGTACTCCCCGTCGACCCCGGAAGGCGGCTTAACGGCAGAATTGGCTTATGCAGGACTGGGGTATCCGGAGGATTTTGCCGGGAAGGATTTCACAGGGAAAATAGCCTTAATAAGAAGGGGCGCATTTACATTCTATCAAAAGGTTCAGAATGCAGCTGCGGCCGGAGCTATCGGGGCTATAATATTCAACAATACCGATGGTATCATAAATGGTACATTGAGCACCCCGACCGACATACCTGCTTTAGCTATCCTGCAGGAAGACGGCGAGAATCTTGTCGGACTGATCGAAGAAGGTAATACGGTCAAGGTCAACATGAACATCCAGACCATTATAGAAGAAAGCTATTCCCAGAACGTAATTGCAACAAAACTTGCTGACAGGGGTAAAGGCAGAAACACGCAGACTATTGTGCTGGGAGCCCATTACGACAGCGTCGACACACCCGGTGCAAACGATAACGCTTCGGGAACCGCCACCATAATGGAAGTGGCCAGGCTCATGGCCGACAAAAAGCTTGCCTATGATGTCAAGTTTATTGCGTTCGGCGCCGAGGAGACAGGGCTGGTGGGCTCGGAAGAGTACGTGCTTGAACTGGAAGAGAACGGAGAGATTGAAGACATAGTTGCCATGATCAACCTGGATATGGTGGGTGTCGGGGATACCCTGGTGTTCTACATGGCATACGAGGAAACTCCCACATGGCTGCAGGAGCAGTTCATCGCTTCAGCCCAAATTCTGGGATTGCAGTACGATACGGATTACAGCGATAGAAGTGACCATGCAAATTTCGAATGGTTCGGGATACCGACTACTTTCTTGAGCTATCGGCCCGATCCCTATTACCATACCGATGAAGACAGCATTGATAAAATTCAGGAGGAAGACATGTACAATACCGGGACTTTGGTAGCCAGTGTGCTGTATCAGATAGCAAAAACACCCATGCCCAAGTCTCCTAAAGGATTGAAGGCCAAAGCTGCCAAACTTCATTCTGTGGTCAAGGGCGAAAAGGTATATATGAAATAATTGGCCGACGAAGGGGCCTGCAGCAGCTGCAGGCCCTATATTTTTGGCATGAACGGTACCCTTAGCAGGTATCTTGACGTGCAGCTCCAGTATATTTTTTATAATAGCATCATAAAGGGGAATCCTAAGTTAGTGTAGAAATAATTAAAGAGGAGGGATGATTATGGGAGTATTGGATGGTTTTGAATTTATTCTCCCTTCCCGTATAAAGTACGGGGTAGGGGCTGTAAAACATCTGGGCGATGAACTCAGGGCACTGGGAGTCAGCAGAGTGATGGTTGTTACCGACAGGGGGATAGTCAGAGCAGGTCTGTGCGACAGGGTGTCGGGGCTGCTGAGGGCATCAGGCTTCGACTACGTCGTATATGATGGTGTGGAACCGAATCCGAAGGATTACAACGTGGAAGAAGCCGCGGAAGAGGCAAGGGTATCGGGTGTAGACTGTTTGGTCGCGGTCGGAGGTGGAAGCCCTATAGACGCAGCTAAGGCCGTATGCGTGCTTGCCAAGCAGGGCGGCAAGGCAGGAGATTACAGAGGTAGGGGTACAATTAGGGGTGAGTGCCTTCCCTTGATAGCCATACCTACTACAGCCGGGACGGGCAGTGAGGTCACCTTCTCATCCGTCATAACCGATACAAAGGAAAACTTCAAGTTCACGATTAAAAGCCCTGCCATAGCAGCAAAGACGGCGTTGGTGGACCCCGAACTAACGCTGCCGGTTCCGCCGGCGGTAACCGCTTCAACCGGCGTGGACGCCCTGACCCATGCCATTGAAGGATACACGGCAACCGTAACAGAACCCATAGCAGAGGCACTGGGGCTGTATGCTGTGGAGCTTATTTCGAAGAATATCAGAGAAGCGGTTGCAAACGGGAGAAGCCTGGAGGCAAGGTCCGGTATGATGCTGGGCAGCTTGCTGGCAGGACTATCCTTCAGCCACTCCGACGTTGCATCGGTGCATTGCATGGCCGAGGCGTTAGGCGGCATGTACGATGCGCCCCACGGGCTTTGCAATGCTATACTGCTGCCCTATGTGATGGAGTACAATCTTCCCGATGCTGAATATAAGTATGCGAGGATAGCGAGGGCAATGGGCATAGAGGAAAGGGATGACAGGAAGGCTGCTGTTCTCTGCATAGAGGCTGTGAAGAGTATATCCAGGGATATCGGGCTGCCGGGATTTGACAGCCTGGGCGTGAAGGAAGAAGATTTTGAAATCCTTTCGGAGATGTCCGAAAGAAACCTGTCGACCGGGAGCAATCCCAGACCGATTGACAGGGCCGGTTACCTTGCGCTGTTCAAAAAAGCCTACAACGACAGATAAATATTATTCCATTTTTCGTATGTAATCTGGCTAACAAACTGAGAAATTGTGGGGTATGCACGATGAAGTATATCACGCCGAAGGAAGCTGCCGAAAAGTGGGGGATATCGCAGCGCCGTGTGCATCTTCTCTGCGGACAGGGCAGAATCGAGGGGGCAGAGCGCCACGGCGGTATATGGTTGATCCCCGCGGAGGCAGAAAAACCAAAGGATGCAAGAATTAAGACAGGCATATATATTAAAAGCGGCCGACAGTCGTTGACAGCCGCGGCCGAAGCAGCAGACTCAATGCCGCAGCCGGAAACGAAGGGGATCCCTTCTTTCATCCCGGTGCCGCCCGACCATGGGTCCTCTGTCCGCGCCTGCTTGACAAAATCGCCCCACAGGGAGCAAAGCTTACCTACATACACGCCGATGCGGGCTACGGCAAAACCACCCTGCTGCTCCAGTATTCTTATGGGCGCAGCGACGTATAGTGGCTCTCACTGGAGAAAAAAGACGGTGATGTTTTCACCTTCCTCCGGCACCTGGAAAAGGCTGCCAGGGAGAAGCTGACGCAATTTGACTTCCACGCCACCGATTATATCCCCTTTGCAGAATAAGACTTATTTTTACCAATGGTACTGTCCGCCTTGCTTCGGGCCTTCGGCTCCCGGAAGCTGACCATCATCCTGGACGATGTGCATCTGCTCTCCGGCCAGGCGGTGACAGGGCTGCTGAGCGAATGGGTAAGGGGTTGCCCGCCAAACCTCGCCCTCATCATGGCAAGCCGCCATGAGCTGTGGAGCGGGCTGATGAGAATCAAGCTGGAAGGCCGAGTCTCCGAGCTGACCAGGACGGATTTGTGCTTCAACCGGGAGGAAGCGGAAGAATTCTGGGGATTTTTCGATGAAGCCGCTTATACGGCCACCGAGGGCTGGGTTCTGGCCATGCAGTCCTACCGCATGGCTGCGGAGGGCAATTCGGATCTCTCCATATCAAAGATCCGCGCCGACAGGGACATCCACCGCTATTTAATGGATGAAATCTTCGGGAGACTATCTCCGGAAATACGGCGTTTCTTGCTATGCACCTCCCTGCTGCCCAATCTGGAGGTCCGTATGTGCGACAGCCTCCTGGGTATCGGGAACTCACGGGACATCCTGGAGGAACTGGTCAGCCGAAATATCTTCACTCTGTGCATTTCTGGCTCTACCTACCGTTACCACGAACTGTTACGTGACTTTTTGCAGCAGAATGACGACGGCAGCGGCCTGGAAACGGTGCGCAGGGCTATGGCCTGGCATTTTGACAGGGGAGATTACGAGCACGCTGCCGATTACGCACTGCTTGCCGATGATGCAAAATTTATCCATGACTGTATCAGTGCCGCCCTGGGAAGGCCCTTTGCCGGCGGCAGATACCGGCGCCTTAAGGAATACTTCGACTGTCTGGAGGCTCATCATACAGAGCTGACCCCCCGTGTCCTGCTGGCCAGGGGCATGTACCTGTCCAGCCGGGGCAATTTCTTCGAGGCGGACAGAGACCTAAGCGCCGCCGCAGACCAGATACGCAGCGAGGAGCGGGCCGTTTACCTGTATGCCATGACCCACAAGGCCAGGGTACTGCGTAACAACGTGTCCTTCGAGGAAAGCAGCCGCTGCCTTGGCATCCTGCTGCCTTTGCTGGAAGGTCAGCCCATGGCGACATTGTATGCAGTTGTCATCGAAAAAATCTACAACCTCACTCTGACCTCCCAATTGAACGCCGCCCTGGAGCTTACCCGCGCCATGATCGAGAAATGCTCCGTCTCTGCGGCGACTTGCGGGTTAAAGCGTGGTTTGAACGCTACCTGACAGCGGTCTGCTTTTTCATGGGAGATTAAGTATTGAAAAATATGCGGAACTAACGGACGGTATAGAGCTTAAACTTGATGAAGCTGATAGAGAGGCGGATTCAACCGATGTAAGATATACGCATGATGAAGTCTTCTCTAGAGTGAGGGCAAGGGTTGATGCTGGGCGGTAATTTTAGCTTAAGATACACTCCCAGATTTGAAGAAGATTTAAATGAGATTGTTGATTATATAGTATTTAAGCTGCGTAATCCGGACAGTGCAATGAATCTGGTAAAAAAATAGAAAACGCAATAGAAGAAAGATTGAATTGCCCGTTAGCTTTTGAGCCGTTTCAGTCAAATAGAAAAAGAAAGAATCCCTATTATCGGATTTATGTAGATAATTTTACTGTCTACTACGTAGTTATTGACGATGTAATGGAAGCTAGAAGGGTAATATATAGCGGCAGAAATGCGGATAAAATAATAAAATAAAGATTAAGCTGCGCAGGAGGATACCACCTCCTGTTTTTTGTTTTACGCCATTTTTTTCAAAAAATTCAGTTTTGGTGTTACTTTTGGTGGTAGCGGGTTGTTTATAATTAAGAATAATTGCTTATACCGCAGCCGCATCCGGTGCGCGCTGCATTAGTTGCATTAATAATAAATATACCTTTAAAAAGAGGAGTGAGGGTTTTGCGAAACATTAATATTTATTCTGCGAGGTGGAGGCATCTGGCCGTTCTGGCGGTTGTTGCGGTTTTGTGCATCGCATTTGCCGTGCCTGCTTTAGCCGCCGACCCGCCGGTGCTGGTGCGGGCAGCCACCAACGGGGACGGGACAGCGATCATCCTTACCTTTGACAAGGCGATGGCTAACCCGGATGGCAAGCATGGGCAGTTTACAGCTTCAACGGTAACGGAAGCGGTATACTTCAGCGGGGCCGCCCTGGATACCAATGATAAAAGGATCATACTCACCATTGATGGGGGACCTATTGAGTACGGCGATTCGGTCACCGTCAGCTACACGGAGGGCGATGTGATTGCAGTTGATACCGGTGCACTGGAGACCTTTGAGGATCGACCAGTAGTCAATGCCGTGTTTTCCGACGGATCGGGAGAACCGGGCGACCCCTTCATCATCACAGTGCGGACCAGCTGGATGCGGCAAGGTATCATTTGAACAAACATTCGACATCGACAAGGCCAGACCCGTGGCAACCTTTGACCCTGAAGATGAGACGACGGGTGTTTCGGTGAACGTTGAGCCTGTCATCAGCTTTGACGAGTCCGTCTACAAGACTGATGGTTCCACAATCACCGGCAATGATCTTGCTTCACTGGTGACGTTAAGGAAGGATGACGTCAATGGTGATGGTGTCGGCTTCACTGCCGATATTGATGGTGACAAGAAGGTAATTACCATCACACCGTCAGCACCGCTGGAGTACAGCCAAACCTACTACATGGTGCAGATGAAACACGGGAGCGGCGAATGGACGCAGGTCGGTACTCCAACCACTAACTCCTTTACCAAGACCGGCCTGGCCTCATCCGCCACCTACGTCTTCAGAGCCATGGCAGTAGACGAGGCAGGCAACGAGTCCGACTGGTCCGGCGAATGTAGCGTCACCACCAATTCATCCAGCAGCGGCAGCAGCAGAACCACTATCCCGAAAAAATCCATCATCACCGACGTGGCGGAGACCGGCGGGGATAAGCTGCTGGATAAAGCCCTCATCGACACGGGCAAGGCCCTGCTGTCCCTCTCGGGCGGCAAAAGCTCCGCCGAAATATCCCCCGCCGTTATCGGACGGCTGGCCCAGCACAAAGAGCCCTTCACCGTGGAGAACACCGGCGTAAGGCTGGAATTCGACCACCGGTCGCTGGATGTGGAGCAGGTCACCGGCGCGGGCAGCGGTGCTGCCGTTGTAGTCGGGGCCAGGGAAGTCACCGGGAGCGAAAAGCAGGGCATTTTGGCGGAGACCCCGCCGGGACAGAGCAGCGGCCTCTTCGAAATAGGCGGCAGGATATTCGGCCTCACCGCCCTGGTTAAAGCCGGAGACGGCAGCATAGAAAAAATAGAGGAGCTCGGCAAGCCGGTGGCGGTGACCATCGACCTGTCCCATCTGGGTGAGTTGACCGATGAGCAGATAGGCCAGCTCACAGGCATAAGGCTGGAAAAGGACGAGCAGGGCAATGTCGTGCCGGTTTCGCTGGGCGGCAGTTACGATCCGGATACCAAGACCTTCACCTTCTACACCGACAGATTCAGCCTCTACACCGTGATGCGGCAGCGTCTTGCCATAGTCCTGACCATAGGCAGTATGGAATCCAGGGTTAACGGCAAGCCTTTATCCCTGGATGTGCCTCCGTCCATCATAGACGACCGCACCATGGTGCCTGCGAGGTTTGTTGCAGAAAGCATGGGCGCCGATGTGGAATGGAACGGAAAGACATCAACGGTTCGCATAACCCTGGGCGAAAAAGTGCTGAACCTGGTCATCGGCCAGAGGGATGAAGCCGCAGGCCTGGATGTGCCGGCCCGGATAGTGGAAGGCCGCACCATGGTACCGGTGCGCTACATCTCCGAGGCCTTAGGGGCTTCGGTCAACTGGCTGCCGGAAACAAGGAGCGTGGAAATAGTAAAATAAGAAGGAAAGTCCCTCTCTTACCAAGTAAGGAGGGGCTTTTTCTATATGAGGCAGGCTTTTGCCCGCTATCCATCTGCAAAGTATGATTTTTCAAAACTGTCTTTAAGCGGTATAATATATTATATAGTGAGGAAGAACATCAATTAATGGAGGTGTATAAAATGGCTGTAACGGTATTCAAAGTTGAACAATTGAACCTTCCTGAACATATTGCCAAGAAGCTAAAAGGGCGTAAAATAGAATTTGTTGAAACAAATGAAGGGATACTCATTAAGCCAGTAGAAGACCCTATTAAAGAACTTAGGGGTTTCCTCGAGGGAAGCAAGTTTACAACAGAAGCTTACTTAAAGCAGAAATACCAGGATAAGGAGCTTGAACAATGAGTGATGTGTATGTCCTGGATGCATGTGCTTTGTTGGCTCTTATTAACAATGAGCAAGGTGCTGATAGGGTTGAAGCTGTATTGAGAGACGCACTTAGTGGAAACGTTGAAGTGTACATGAGCAAAATCAATGTGTATGAAGTCTATTATGGTATATACCACATTGAAGGGCAGACCAAGGCCGATGAGACATACATGCTAATACAAAAACAGCCTATCAACATTATTGATACCTTTGGCGATGATGTGTTTATAGAAGCGGCAAGACTGAAATCAAAATACAAGATGTCCCTTGCGGACTCTATTGCCCTCGGTGAGACTGTTATCAGGAATGCAACGTTGCTGTCATCCGATCATCATGAGTTTGATGTAGTAGAACAGCAGGAGGGTATTAAATTCGATTGGATACGGTAATCAGACCAGGTAAAAACGGAGGCAGGCCTGGATGTGCCGGCCCGGATAGTGGAAGGCCGCACCCTGGTGCCGGTGCGCTACATCTCCGAGGCCTTAGGGGCTTCGGTCAACTGGCTGCCGGAAACAAGGAGCGTGGAAATAGTAAAATAGCCTGATAATAAACTGATAAAATAAAAACAGAAGCCATCTTCGATTGCCCGAGGGTGGCTTCTGTGTATTTTATTTGCAATCGGAGCTTATTCTGACAAAAGGAGTATTGACTTTAGCCGTAACGCAACGTATAATTTAATTGAAACATGAGTATAATAATTATAATTCAGTAAGTGGAGTGAGAACGTTGTTTGTAGGCAGGAAAGATGAATTAAGCGCTCTTGAAAAGCTGTACGCCAGGGACAGCTTTCAGCTTGTTGTAATGTATGGGCGCAGGCGTGTCGGTAAAACAACATTGATTAATGAGTTTATTAAAAATAAACCCTCTATTTTCTTTGTAGCCGGGGAGGCAAATGATTTTATCAATATTGAGATGTTCTCCCAAAAAATATACGGTTTTTTTGATATCCCGCTTTCAACAGGGAGCTTTAAAAACTGGGCGGACGCTTTTGATTTTATTGCAGAGAAAGCAAAAGAGAAGCGTTTTATTCTTGTAATTGATGAATTCCCATATGCTGCATCGGGAAACAAAAGCCTTAAGTCAATACTGCAAAATGTCATTGACCATAAGCTGAAAAACACAAATCTTTTTATGATATTGTGCGGCAGCCAGATTAGCTTTATGGAAAATGATGTGCTGGGATATAAAAGCCCTTTGTTTGGGAGAAGGACAGCCCAATTAAAAATCGAAGGTTTTGATTATTATGATGCCGCAAGGCTTATGACCGGTTACGGCAATGAGGATAAGATAAAGCTGTATAGCTGTATCGGTGGAACACCACATTACCTGTCGCAGATTGATCATTCTTTGAGCTTTGAAGATAATATGAAAGAGTTGTATTTTAATGTGGCCGGTTACCTGTATGATGAACCGATGATGCTGCTTCAGCAAGAGCTGCGGGAACCTGCTATGTATAATTCCATTATATCCGCCATTGCATCAGGCGCCAGCAGGCTCAACGATATTTCCACAAGGATAGGCGAGGATACGGCAAAAACAATAAAGTACATTAATACCCTCCTGAACCTGAAAATTTTACGTAAGGAATTTCCTTTTGGGGATAATCCGGCAAACAGCAGGAAAGGTATTTACAAAATATCCGATAATTGCTATAGCTTCTGGTACCGCTTCATATTTCCAAACAAGCCGGGCATTGAGCAAGGGGTCGGCGGGGTTATCGCTGAAAAAAACGTATTTCCCAATCTGCCGGCGTATATAGGTAAGCCGCCCTTTGAAGATATCTGCAGGCAATATGTAATACGGCAAAACAGGCAGGGAAGGCTGCCCTTCATTGCAACCGACTTTGGCTGCTGGTGGGGCAATGACCACAAGGAGAAAAAACAAGCGGATGTTGATGTGGTTGCCGATAGCAAAGCGGATAAGAAAATCTTGCTTGGTGAATGCAAGTGGAGAAACAACCTTGACGATGTATCGGAAATAAAAGCGCTTATGGAAAAGACATACCTGTTTCCCGGGTACGAGGAATATTATTTCATGCTCTTCTCAAAGATGCCATATTCCGATGCCGCAAGGCGATTGGAAGAAACTTATTCAAATTTGAAACTCGTTACTTTGGATATGCTGTTTGAGGAATAATTGGTAGCCCACCCCTATGGTGGGCTACACTTAAATCACCCAGGAAAGAACGTTGTTCTCCCGGTTATATCTGCGTCTTACGATTTTGGCAGGGCAGCCTACGGCAGTACAATTGTCCGGCACCGACTTAACGACCACCGAACCAGCCCCTATTTTTACATTATTCCCGATGGTTATCGGGCCGAGGATCTTTGCCCCTGCTCCGATCATCACGTTGTTCCCAACCGTCGGATGGCGTTTGCCCTTGTCTTTGCCGGTACCCCCCAGGGTTGCACCGTGGTACATGACAACATTATCGCCTATTTCCGCCGTTTCCCCTATAACTATACCCATGCCATGGTCAATAAAGAAGCCCTTTCCGATCCTGGCTCCGGGATGAATCTCTATCCCGGTCATAAACCTGCTGAAGTTGGATATTACCCTGGCAAGCACAAAACGCCTTCTGTTGTAAAGCCAATGGGCAGGCCTGTGAAGCAGTATGGCGTGCAATCCCGGGTAGCACAGCAGCACTTCGGCTATGTTTTTGACCGCCGGGTCGTTTTCGAAGACAGCCTTTATATCCTCCCTAAGACCTTTGAACAAATTATTCACCTTCTTCCTAATCCCTTAATAAAGTCCCATGCTGAGATATCTTTCCCCGGTATCAGGGGCTATGGCCAGGACCCTTTTCCCCTGGCCCAACTCATCGGCGGCCTTTAAGGCCGACCATACCGCCGCTCCCGAAGAGATGCCGGTAAGCAGTCCCTCCATAGAAGCCAGATTCCTCGCAGTTTCCAGGGCGTCTTCATCTTTGACGGTGATTATTTCATCAATGATGGATTTGTCCAGCACCCGTGGTATGAACCCTGCCCCGATACCCTGTATCTTGTGGGGGCCCGGAGTTCCGCCCGAAAGTACCGGCGACTTTTCAGGCTCCACTGCAATGATTCTGATATGGGGTATTTCCTGCTTAAGGACCTTGCCAACACCCGTTATTGTGCCCCCTGTACCCACACCTGCAACAAAGGCATCGAGTTTGCCGTCAACCTGGGCCAGTATTTCCCGGGCGGTTGTTCGGGCATGAACTGCCGGGTTGGCGGGGTTGTTGAACTGCTGGGGCATGAAATAATTGGGGTTTTGGGCGGTCAACTCTTCGGCTTTTTTCACTGCTCCCTTCATCCCTTCTTCGCCGGGGGTAAGAAGGAAATCCGCTCCCAGGGCCTTCATCAGTTTTCTCCGCTCCTCGCTCATGGTATCGGGCATCACCAGCAGCAGCTTATAGCCCCTGGCCGCCGCTACCATCGCCAGGCCTATGCCTGTGTTGCCGCTCGTCGGCTCCACAATAACCGTATTCTTGTTGATTTTGCCCTGTTTTTCAGCTTCGAGTATCATATTCAGCGCGATCCTGTCCTTCACGCTTCCGCCGGGGTTGAAATACTCCAACTTAACGAGGACCTCAGCATCGCCTTTTTTTACCAGCTTGTTTAACCTCACCACGGGGGTTGAGCCAATAAGCTCCGTAACATTTCCTGCAATCTGCATTTAATAATCTCCTTTCTATTCTCTTTGCGTTTTTGGGACAGAAGGAACCGTCCCCGTGTCCCATTGGGACAGAAGGAACCGTCCCCGGTGTCCCCCTGTTCCCCCCCTGTCCCACCCTTCTGAAACCGGCGGGGGACGGGGGACATAATAAAAAAACTTCCACCCCTTTAAGAGGCGAAAGTTTAATTTCGCGGTCCCACTCTTGTTGAACCATATGGTTCATCTCATTTCAGGCACAGCGCTATGCCCTAACGCTGTAACGGGCGTATCCCGGTAAAGGCCTACTTGCACTTTCGGCCCACAACTCCGGAGCGCACTTCGACCGGTTTTGCCGCAGGATTGCTTTCAGCCGTGACAATCCCTCTCTTTGAGGCTCCTTCCAGTCTACTTTACTCCTTCACAGTCTTTAAATCCTAGTAAAATAATAGGAATACTATAGTTTGATTATATACATGAAATTAGCCCGTGTCAATACCCTGTTTTGTTTTTATATGTGAGCTGCCATGTTAAAAGCTGCCGGTAGGGGCTTGACACCATCCTAAAAAATGTTTAGAATGTAAAACTAATAGGTCCGGGTGTTATACAAAAATATTAAAGAAAGAAGGTTTTACAGTGGAGAAAAGTATTCCGACCAGACAGGAGGCTTATGAACTTCTGAAAAAGTACAACAAAAATGAAAGTTTGATACGGCACGCTCTGGCCGTCGAATCCGTTATGCTTCATTTTGCGGAAAAATTGGGCGAAAAGGATAGGGAAAAATGGGGAGTGATCGGGCTGGTGCACGACCTGGATTATGAGATGTATCCCGATCAGCACTGTAAAAAAGTACGGGAAATCATGGAAGAAGAGAACTGGCCTGAAGACTACATAAGGGCGGTCGAAAGCCACGGTTGGAAATTGTGCAGCGACGTTGAACCTGTCGAAAGAATGGAAAAAGTATTGTATGCTATTGACGAACTAACCGGGTTGATAAATGCAACGGCATTAATGAGGCCAAGCAAGAGTATCCTAGATATGGAGGCTAAATCGGTCAAAAAGAAATGGAAACAGAGAGGATTTGCAGCAGGTGTTAACAGGGAAGTTATCGAGGAAGGCGTTGAGATGCTGGGAATGGACCTAGAAAAGGTTATTGAAGAAACGATTGAGGGAATGAAAAAGGTAGCCGAGGAAATCGGGCTGAAATGAGAATTGTAATAAGATAAGGTACAGGGAGAAATTCCGGTACCTTATTTTATTATGTAGTAGACTAGAGGTGAATGACAAAATATTAACAAAAAAATTCTTAGAATAATCTTGATATTGATTGGGAAAAATAATATAATTTTGCTTAATAAAACACGGTTTCATCATACAGGACAGAGGTGAAAATATGGCTAATACGGTGCAGTCACTGGATAGAGCCTTGGAGATACTGGAAACACTGGCAGTGGAGGGCAGGGGTCTCGGGGTAACCGAACTGAGCCAGAGAGTGGGCCTTCACAAGAGCACTGTCCACAGGATGCTTGCGACTTTTGCTGAATGGGGTTATGTGGAGAAGAACAGTGAAGATGACCGGTACAGGCTTGGGATGAAGATCATAGATATAGGCAGCATATATCTCAACAACATCGAACTTAAGACCGAGGCGCTGCCCTATTTGAGGGAACTAAGGGAAAAAAGCCAGCAGCCTGTTCACCTGGCCAGGTTGGAGGACGGACAAGTAATATACATAGAAAAGGTGGACGTAATAAACAGCATAAGAATGTACTCCCAGATAGGGCGAAGGGTTCCGGTTCACTGTACTGCACTCGGCAAAGCGATGGCGGCACATTTTAATATCATTGAAGTCGAAGAGATTATCGGGAACAGGGGCCTCGTCCGGGTTACTGAAAAAACTATAGTAGACAAAAACAGGTTTTTAGAGGAACTGAAGCTGACCAGGCAAAGGGGATATGCCCTGGACGACGAGGAGAACGAAGTGGGAATAAGGTGTGTTGCGGCACCTATTATGGATTACCGGGGGAAAGTAATAGCTGCGATAAGCACTTCCGGACCGGTGGAGGCTTTTACTTACGAAGTTATAGAGGAATTAAAAAAACATGTAATGGCTACAGCACAAAAGATTTCAGCAAGAATGGGATATATGGCTTAGTCAGGTCTATACATTGGACATGCAGCATAAGTATTAATAGGAGTAAGATTTTGGACTTTGCTGATCAGGCAAAGCTCTTTAAGCATCAAGCAATAAAACGATGTATCATAATATGAAACAGCCAGGAGGGGTGCTATGTACAAGTACAGAATTTTAGAAAAAATTGTGGAGAAGGGAATCGTTGCCGTAATAAGGGCGGAAAGCAGCGAAAAAGCCATCCGGATTACAGAGGCCTGCCTGGAGGGCGGAATAAACAGTATTGAGATTACCTTTACCGTACCGGCAGCGCACAGGCTTATCGAAGACCTTTCAAAAAGGTTCCACGGCCAGGATGTCCTGCTTGGGGCAGGTACTGTTCTTGATGCGGAGACGGCCAGGGCTGCTATCCTGAGCGGAGCAAGCTATATTGTGAGCCCGGCGTTAAACCTCGATACCATGAAACTGTGCAACAGGTACCAGGTCCCATGCATGCCTGGAGCCATGACGGTCAGGGAGGTAATTATGGCAATGGAAGCCGGAGCTGACATAATTAAAATATTTCCGGGAAGCGTTTTCGGGCCGGAAGTAATAAAGGCAATCAAGGGGCCTTTGCCGCAGGCTTCGCTAATGCCAACCGGCGGAGTAGAACTGTCTAACGCCGTAGAATGGCTGAAGGCAGGCAGTATAGCTCTGGGGGCAGGCAGCTCGCTGACCGCCGGGGCTAAAACCGGAGACTATAATAGGGTTACTGAAACTGCCAGAGAGTTCGTAAGGGTTATCAGCGATTTTAGGGGGAATAGCAATGTCAAATAGGGTGGTCTGCTTTGGTGAAATCATGCTGAGGTTATCTACACCGGAATACCGGAGGTTTGTGCAGGCAGATAGTTTTGATGCAACCTATGGCGGAGGAGAAGCAAATGTGGCGGCTTCTTTGGCCAATTTTGGACTGGAAGCCTGCTATGTAACTAAACTTCCGGACAATCCAATCGGCGACGCCGCACTGAATCATCTTAGAAGATACGGAGTGAAAACAGAGTACATAATTCGCGGCGGTGAAAGGCTGGGCATATATTTTCTGGAAAGCGGCGCTTCACAGCGGCCTTCGAAGGTAATATACGACAGGGCATATTCTTCAATATCCAGTATCAAACCCGGCGAAATTGACTGGGAAAAAGTATTCGAAGGAGCAAAATGGTTTCATTTTACAGGTATTACCCCGGCTCTAAGCGATAGTGCTGCCGAAGCAACCCTTGAAGCTGTGAAGACGGCGAAACAAGCGGGATTAACCGTCAGCTGCGACCTGAACTACAGGAAAAAGCTCTGGAGCACAGATAAGGCCAACAGGGTGATGAGTGAACTCGTTAAGTATGTAGATATTTGTATTGGCAATGAAGAGGATGCAGAGAAGGTTTTCGGAATCAGGGCGGAGGATTCGGATATTGTTTCAGGAGAACTGAGCAAGGAAGGTTACAAGGATGTGGCAAGAAAACTGGTGGAAAGGTTCGGGCTGAAGATGGCGGCCATTACCCTCAGGGAGAGCCATTCAGCCAGCGACAACGGCTGGTCGGTAATGCTCTATGACGGTGCGGGATATTACTTTTCCAGGAAATATGATGTCCATATCGTCGACAGGGTCGGTGGTGGAGATGCCTTTGCCGGAGGGCTGATATACGCGCTATTGAACGGATATGACAGCCAGAACTCGGTGGAATTCGCAGCGGCGGCTTCATGTCTGAAGCATACTATTCCCGGCGACTTCAACCATGTTACGGTTGCGGAGGTAACCAGCCTGATGAAGGGCGACGGGTCGGGAAGGGTTCAGAGGTAGAGGTATACTATTAAAGCTGACATCATAACGGAGTAACGAAGGGAGGTTGTGGCCTTGGCCAATATTATTTCATCGAACGTTCTCGCAGTACCCCATTCGAGTATAAGAAAGATGTTCAATATAGCAAGCAAGCTGGACGGTGTTATAAACTTTGGCATCGGCGAGCCGGATTTCGACACGCCGGGCAATATTCTGGAAGCTGCGAAGAGAGCCATGGATGAAGGATATACCCATTATACCGCTAATGCCGGGCTGATCGAGCTTAGAGAAGCTATTGCCAGGAAGCTTGAAAGAGATAACGGAATAAAGGCTGACCCGGTCAACGGCATCATTGTAACCAGCGGGGGCATGGGGGCACTGTCCCTGGCAATGCTTACGCTGGTAGAGAAAAACGATGAGGTAATTCTTCCGGATCCCAGCTGGTGCAATTATACATCCCATGTAATTCTGGCCGGGGGAAAACCCGTATATGTCCCCCTGAGAGAAGAGAATGGTTTTATGCTGACGGCGGAGGATATTGAACAAAGGATAACACCAAAAAGCAAGGTATTGCTGATAAACTCGCCTGCAAATCCCACCGGTGCAGTGATCAATAGAGATGAGATGCACAAGATTGCAAAACTGGTCAAAGAATACGGACTTTTCATAGTGACGGACGAGGTGTATGAGAAGTTTACATATGATGGCGCTGAGCATTTCAGCATCGCATCAATAAGTTCCGTTGCTGACAGGACAATATTGATAAACAGCTTCTCCAAATCCTATGCAATGACCGGGTGGAGGGTAGGCTTTGCTGCAGGAAACAGTGAAATCATCGGCCAGATGACAAAACTTCAGGAGCATATAGTGGCATGCGTCAGCACCGTATCTCAAAAAGCGGCGATAGAAGCTTTGGAAGGTCCTCAGGACCAGCTTGAAAACATGATTGAGAAGTATAGGGCAAGAAGAGAAATACTGATCGACGGGCTTAACCGGATAGCAGGCATAAAGTGCAGCAAACCGAAGGGCAGCTTCTATGCCTTTGCAAACATAAAAAGTTCCGGAATTTCCAGTGAGGAATTTGCCCTGGACCTTCTGAAGAAGAAAAAGGTGTGCCTGATACCCGGGACAGCCTTTGGGGAATCCGGGGAAGGATATGTAAGGATTTCGTATGCGACCTCTGAAGAAAACATATGCGAAGGTTTGAGAAGGATTGAGGAGTATATGAACGCTATTGATAGATAATTTTCCGGGAGGGATGCTTATGAAAACAGATATCTTAGCAGAGAGAATACATGACAGCGTTTTTCTGCTTCAGCCAAGCAGGCCCATACTCTGCACTACGAAAAACGAAGACGGGTCCGACCATGTAGCTCCGTTCAGCTGGGTTAATCCCGTATCCCATAAGCCCCCCAGGCTTGCGTTGGCTTTGCTGAACAGTCCCAGGAAACAGCACAGCCTTGAGAACATTGAGAGGACCGGAGAATTTGTTATAAACATCCCTTCCTTGGATTTTGCTGATAAATTGGTAGAGTGCTCGTACAAAACAAAATCCGGAGAAAACAAATTTGAAAGGTCAGGGTTTAAAAGGCTTGAATCGCTGAAGGTTCAGCCTTCCGGCATACTGGAATGCAAAGCGCATCTGGAATGCAAGCTGCACTCCCGGGTTGTCACCGGAGACCATACGCTGCTGATTGCAGATATTGTGCATGCAAGGTATGACGGGGAAGCTTACAGCCCAAACCTCATGATAAAGCTTGATAAGTTTAGTCCGGCGATACACGTGCTGAACTATAACCTTGAAGAATCACAAATCCATGTATTCTTAAAACCCGATGGCGCACACGTGACCGAAGTTCCTTACAAAAAAAGCTATGCCGGGGGCACCGCAAAGATGGATATTAATGAAGAATAAATAGGGAGGCGTATATATGGCCATTAGGGAATTGAAGAAAGATGACGTTGACGCTTTACTCTTAGGTCTTGGCATTTTAGGCACCGGGGGAGGCGGGGACCCCAGATGGGGGAAGATAGTAATCGAGAACGATTTCAACAAGGGGCGGAAATATTATATCGCAGATCCCGAGGACGTTGATGACGGCGCTTTTATCTGCAGCGGCGGCATTATGGGCTCGGTGAAAGCATTGGAGGGTATGTCATACGGCGAAATTGTCGCCGGATGGGAAGATGACTTCGTGCTGATCAAAGCATTCAAAGAAATGGAAGATATCACCGGAAAGAAATTGGATTATGTCATACCCTTCGAGGCAGGGGGAATTAATACTCCGGTGATTATGTCCCTTGCCGCGAGGTTGGGAATCCCTGTGATAAACGGGGATGCTCTTGGAAGGTCAGCCCCTGAGACCCAGATGACCAGTTTTATCGGCCACGGTGTTTCCCTATATCCGATGCCTCTGGTGGACAGTCAGGGGAATACCATTGTGGTTAAAAGAGCAAACAGCTCTACGTATGCAGATGAAATGGGGCGTGTTGTAGTAACAAGGGGCGGAGGATTTGGCGGCAATTCGCATTATCCCATGACAGGCAAACAGTTGAAGGAGAGCTGCGTACCCGGATGTATAACCGATGCGATAAGAATTGGCAAGGCAGTTATCGCCGCCAGGGAAGCGGGAAATAACCCGGTCGATGCATTTATGGATGCAACAGGCGGAATGAAGCTGTATAAAGGTAAAGTTGAGGAGGTGATTGGAGAGGATAAAGGCGGATTTTATCTCACCAGGATAAAGGTTGAAGGGGATGAAGAGTATAGGGGCAGCAGATTGGATATGGTCGTCAAGAATGAATACATGGCGGTGTGGAAGGATGGAGCAGTCAAGGCTGTATTCCCCGATCTGGTATGCGCATTGTACAGCGACAGCGGTGAAGGGGTCATGAGCGTTGACATGAAGCCCGGCCTGTATGTTACAATAGTAGGAATCCCATGCCACGAAAGATTGAGGGAAGCCATGGCTACAGACGCAGGTAAAGCAGCCATGGGCGGAAGCAGGTACGGGCACCCGGAACTGGAATACATACCCATAGAAAGACTCAATGGCTAGGTGCAGTTTGTTCTGTCCCACGGGACAGGAAAAAATAAAAGGAGGGCAAAAAGAATGAGAAGATTTTTTGCATTAATGCTGGCCGCATTACTTGTTGTGGGGGCGCTTGCCGCATGCAGCAAGCCACAGGAGCAGGCACCGGCACAGGATGAACAAAAGCAGTTTGTAGTAGCTATAAATAACTTCGGACAGGCTAACTTCTTTGCCAGGATAGGCAGGGAATCAATGATCGACCAGATTGAGAAAAACGGTGGAAAGGTAATCTCTACGGTAACCGCCGACGTGCCGAGCAGGACAGCAGCCATCGAAAACATGATAGCCCAGGGTGTGGATGCAATAATCATAGAAGAAGGGGATATC
>Ga0067045_1002914_pt1 | contig 37242 bp, 36 predicted proteins | sample TerdegcTABiofilm_FD_59184 | JGI IMG/M metagenome (GOLD analysis project Ga0067045, IMG submission 59184) | Combined Assembly of (Gp0054472, Gp0054536) Wastewater bioreactor microbial communities from Singapore -Terephthalate degrading...
GCCCGCCTGGACGAGCCGGTGGAAAACTGGGTGCAGGCCGTGGAGGACCTTGTTCCGGCAAAGTTCAAGGATCTGAACGTGAAGGCTTTTCTGGCCGGGCGGGAAATGGCCGCAGGAATTTGAGCAAATGTTTGAGCAAATGAATGATAGAAGACAAACAGACTAAGGTACGTGGATACATCCCTTCGGGGAATATCCTAATTTAAGGAATATCCCCAATTGATGGAGTTTTCCCTTCGAACTTCGGTGGAGGTAGAACCCCCCACCGAAGAACCGAGGGGAATTCCTGAACATTTCTTGACCAGTATAATTTCGGTAACTCACACTGCCGATTAACTCATTGGACCCCTCAGGAGTGTTCACTTTAATTTTTGTCAATCTTATCCCTTCCAGCACCAGGCTCATTTTCGCAGGAACTTGCTCTTCGTAATTTATCTGTTCAGCTCCCTTATCAAGTAGATTTTACAAACACGCATGAAGATATGTATCGTCATGTTTATGATAGATGTATTATCCGGCCTTGAGGTACGGCGGTCAAGCTTATCTGTATTGAGGGCGTTGCACTACCGGTCCTAATAACAAGGGGAGAAAAGGGGAGGAAAACATGGCTGAACCCAAGATTAAGAAAATCAAAAGCACGGGTAAAATGAAGGAAATCCTTGCGGAATATTTTAAGGAATTAGATGAAGCCTCGCGCACTGGGTCGAAACCTATTGCGTGGTGTACAAGCGTGGGGCCGGCCGAGCTTCTGCACAGCATGGGGTTCCTTGTATACTATCCCGAGAATCACGGCGCGCTTCTCGGCGCAACACGTGAAAGTGTGGAGTATATCCCCAAGGCCAACGCGATCGGGTACTCGCCGGACATCTGCTCATACCTGACAAGCGATGTGGGGGCGCACCTCGCGGGTAAAACGCCGCTTCGCAAGGCATATAACATGGAAGGTGTGCCCAAGCCAAGCGTGCTTGTATACAATACCAACCAGTGCCGCGACGTGGAAGATTGGTTTCAGTACTATGCACGCAAATGGGGTGTGCCCCTGATCGGTGTGCATACTCCTCGCGGATTAAGTGATGTTGATGAACCACTTATAAATTATATTGCCGGGCAGATTGAAAACCTTGTAGAGCCGCTTGAGAAAATTGCCGGCACGAAATTCTCCGCTGAGAAATTTTCTGAGGTTGTAGGGCTTAGCCGACGCACCACCGATCTATGGTGGGATGTGCTCTCCTGCGCAGCTAAAGTGCCTTCGCCGATTACATTTTTCGACGGTACAGTCCATATGGCACCTGCGGTTGTTTTACGAGGTACCTCTGTAGCGAATGATTATTACGAGACTCTCCTTGAAGAATTACACGATCTTATTGAACATAATGTAGCTGCGGTTGATGGCGAGAAGATCCGCCTTTATTGGGATGGTATGCCTATTTGGGGTAAGCTGCGTGACCTTGCAATGTTTTTCATTTCGCAACAGACGAGTGTGGTCGCCAGTACCTATTGCAATAGTTGGGTATTCAAGGCCTTTGACGCTGCTGATCCCTTTAGAAGCATGGCCCGTGCGTATACCGAACTGTTTATCTGCAGGAGCGACTACTACAAGGAAGATTATATAACGAACTTGTGTAAGGAATTCAAGTGCGACGGAATCATCTTTCACGATGCGCGCACGTGTCCGAACAATTCGAACAGCCGTTACGGTATGCCCGAGCGCATGATAAATGAGCGTGGAATTCCATCGGTAGTGATCTATGGAGACTTGAATGACCTGCGTTGCTACTCCGAAGAACAGTCGCGGTTGTCTATGGAAGCGTTCCTAGAACAAATCAGACAGGGGAAATAAATGATATGTACTTCGCTGGTATAGATATCGGTAGCACATTCTCTAAGTCGGTAATTTGTGATGATTACGGCAATGTGCTCGGCCGTGGAATTCTCCGGACCGGCGCAGATTTTAAAGAGCGCGCGGTACAGGTTCTTGATGCTGCGAAGGCGGATGCGAAGTTTCCGGAAGGTGCGCCCCTGAAGATTATAGCGACTGGATACGGCAGGAACAACATAGATTTTGCAGATGGAGTAATGACCGAAATCGCGTGTCAGGCCAAGGGAGTGTTTCACTCTATTCCAAAGGCGCAGACCATAGTGGACATTGGCGGCCAGGATACCAAAATTATTTTTGTGGATTCAAATGGTTTGTTGGGACGCTTCATTGTGAACCGTAAGTGTGCGGCTGGTACGGGTGCATTTCTTGAGGAGATAGCGCGTAGGCTCGATAGGGAACTTTACGAACTTGCTAAACTCGCCATGGATGGCAAGGGAGACAGCGCTTTATCGAGCTATTGCACGGTGTTTGCGTCAAGCGAAGTGCTGGACCGGCTACGCAGGGGTGTGGACATCCGCGATCTTGCCCGGAGCGTGTTCTTATCGGTCGTAGCTCGTGTCATGGAACTTGCTACATTTGGAGATAACGTAACGCTTACCGGCGGTGTGGTAGCGAACAATCCGATAGTTGCAGACCTTATGAGGGAAAAAGTGAATGGTAATGTAACTGTTCCTGCTTATGCGCAATTTACCGCATCGCTAGGTGCGGCTATTATTGCAAGAGAACAATTCGGAAAACAAACCAAGGACCAATCAGCATCTCAATAGGTTATAATGGTAAGCAATCTTTAAATATTTTTTTTTATCCGAAGTGAAAGAAGCTGAATGTGAAGGCTTTTCTGTCCTGAGTTGCTGATGGGGTTTTGCCAGGAATAAAGGGTGGCTTATTAGCACCCTTTATTCTTTTTTATGCTCCTTATCCTTTCAACCAGTCGGTCAGTAAAAATAGAAACAAGTTACACGCAGTCCTGCAAAATACAATCAAGATGCATGATATCCAAAAAGGGGATTAGCCCACTTCATCCACCACGACGAGGTCCTGTTTCAGCCACTGTTTTTCCATCTGGAGCAGCCGGTTCTCCTGCTGGGCCAGCTGCAGGTGGGTTACCAGGCCGGGAGCGTTCCAGTACCGCACCCGGTAACCCTGTCGGCAGTTTTAATTTTTTCAGATAATCACGGATGAGAAGGTCGTTGATCGCGCTCAATGAACCATCACCCCTTTAAACCCCAGCAACCGGTCAAACTTTTCTATCCCGGGCCGGTCTATTTTATAGCCGGCCAGGTGGTGATGGGGGCGCGGCGCAGGTGGTGCGGCTGCCAGGTGCTTGCCGGTCATATTTTCAAGGATCTGTCTAATCCCGACGGCCTGGTAAATACCCTGCCGCAACCCTTCCTCCAGGGTGCCGGCCAGAATATCCCAACTGGTCTCGCGGTGCAGCATCAGCACCTGGACGAACTCCCGTTCCGGCCGGCGGTGACGTTCTTTCAAGACGGTGAGGTATTTCTGGAACACACCCGGTAGCTTGGCCCTTCTATACGGCCTGGCGTCCTCCATCGCCCCGGGTTTTTTGTAAAGGGTCTCCAGGTAGTGATCCAGGTCGTAAACTTCTTCACCCCTGGCGTAAGAACGCCGGTGGCTGGCGATCGTCAGGCGGTTGCTGCAGATCTCCACCCGGTGTACGTAGGCTTTTAAGGTAAGGTGCTGACCTACCCAGGCTCCGGGTACTGAGTAAAAGTTGTTTTCAAAACGGACCAGCTGGTTTTTTGCGGCCTCGACCTCTACGCGCCGGCAGCAGTCAAAGTGCTTTTTGGGCAGGGGTAAGAGGTGTTCTTCTCTGTCTGCCAGGCTGCTTCAACAGTGATCTTTGTTGTTCCCGGTACCTGGTGTGTTTTGGCATACTGCCGGCATTTTTCCATCAAACAGGCGTTTAGTTCTTCCCAGGTGCCGGCCTCTGGTATGGGGGTGAAGAAGTTGCGTTCGACGAACCCGGCGAAGTTTTCAATTCCGCCTTTCTCATTGCCGCGGCCGGGGTTGCAAAACCTGCTCTCAAAAAGATAATGGCTCCTAAAGTTGATGAAATTGTTTTGCTCGATGCGGCTTCTTCCCTCCAACACCTTAAAAACGGCGGCTTTCAAGTTGTCAAATGTGATGCTGTGCGGCACTCCTCCCCAGAAGGTAAAGGCCTGGCTCATACCTTCAAAGAATGCTTCCTGGCGCTGGTGGGGNAAGGCCATGACGAAGGGCATCCGGCTGTTTCCCAGCCTTATGAGAAATACCTGGGCCAGTATTTTCGCGCCGGCAATGGCCACAGTGGCTTCGCACCAGTCGCATTGGGCATTGCTGCCGGGCGTGAACTCCAGGGGAACAAAGGTTTCTTTTTCTTTGCGACGCAGCTGTCCCAACAGCCGGCGTATGCCGGACTCACTGCCCTGGTAGCCGTATTCTTCTACCAGCCGTTCGTAAATGCGACGGCCTGTGTGGCGCTGTTTTAAAGGTCTGTCCTTGTCTTCTTCCATCCATTGTTCTACTATGGCTTTTATCTGTCCGATTACTGGCTTGGGCCTGGATTTGGCAAGTTTGTATTTTGGGGGTTCGGCATCTTGGATGGCTTTCCTAACGGTCTGTCTGGCGCAATTAAGTTCTCTGGCAATCCAACGGATGGATTTACCTTGCACATAATACAGTTTTCTGATAATCTCTTTATCGACCACGCTGATCATTTCCTTTCCTCCCATACACTGTTGAAATGTCCACCTACAGTGTACAGGAAAGTTTGATCGGGTGGTCAATTTTTCGCTGATCAATGAGCTAAAAGTGGTACACTTTTAGTTTAGCAAATACAGAGGGGGCATAGCGCCGCAGTGATTACTGCGGCGCTATGCCCCCTCGATGTCCTTTGTTTTACGGAGTACTGTTATTGCTGTGATTGAGCTGCTATAGGAAGTGAACGATTAACGGTAACCTGTTGCTTATGCCTTTACGCTTGTGCCGGAGGCAAATCCTGTTCCAGTTGATACTGTTTTCTCTTCCCCGTGTTCTTTAGGCAGAATGGGGAAGTTTTCTACAACAAACAAGTAAGCTAATATTAAAACGCTCCACATGCCGATGGTAATCAGCCATTCCCAGATGCTGGGGAAGTAACTGCTGCCCACGCTTTTGGCCATTCCTGTAAATACCACGTTCATTCGGTTGAAGATAACACCGATCACCACTAAAGCTGAAGCGGTGACAACACCCCATAGCTTGGTGCGGATGGAGGGAATGGCGTACATAATAATGGGTATTATAACAAAGCCAATCATCTCAATAAGAAACATATTGCTTTCAAAAGAACCGTTGAAAGCCATGTCAAATACGCCGCGGTACTTTAAGTCGATTATCTTCACTATCAGGTAAACGATCAACATCCACATGGTAACTTTAGTGAGACTCTGGAAAACAGGCAGTTCGGGCTTCCTGTTATAGGCTCTGGCCGCCAGTGTTCCTTCTATCGTCACCATGGCAGGGCCTAAGAAGAAGGCGGACCAGACAAAGAAAAATGGAATAATCATGGACCACCATAGTGGATTCAGCCTGTCAACTGTTACTATATAGAGCGAACCTAGAGATGACTGGTGCAGTGAGGGCAAAACAATTCCCAGGATAAGTAAAGGTGTCATGGCGTACCCTAAAATCTTCTTCAAAGGAACGATTTTTACTCTTTCAAGGAAAATGTCCCCGAACTCCAGCACTTGAACTGTAGTGTAAAGTGAAATGCACCAGAATACTTCAAACAATACAGAGTGGTAGCCCCAGTAGAAGAACGGGCGCCAGAAGTTTGTCCATCTACCGATATCAAGCAAGAGGCTGACCAGCGCGATGATGTAACCGATAAGTGAGGTTAACAGCGCGGCGCGGGCAATCGGCAGGTACTTGTCTTTGTGCAAAACGTGGACGATGAAGGCTGTGCTGAAACCGCCGCCGGCCAGGGCGATGCCGCAGAGCAGGTCGAAGCCGATCCATAAGCCCCAGGGCCATTCGTCACTCAGGTTGGTCACTGCCCCAAGACCTAATATAAAACGTGCCAGGGCTACGATAACCGCGATACCTGCTAAAGCTATCAAAACGTATCTGAAAGGGGTAAGTTTGAAACTCCAGGACTTTTGCATTATGAATATCACCTCCAGCTAACTGGTTTTACTCATCGTTATCGTTTTCCATTGTTTTGACGGGCTCATACATTTCTTCTTCATGGTGCACTTCGGCACGCCTCTTGGTGTAAAAATGTAAAGCTGTCAGTATGGCACCCCAACCAACGAAGATATAAGGTGTCCATTTGAGCACGTCCCAGGTATAAGATGGAATAGACCTGGTGGAGACATTGGTCTTAAAGCCGAGCTGTTCAAAGGGTACATCGGAAATATACAGCCATGAAGTACCGCCGTATTCTTTTTCTCCGTAAACTTGCTTGATGTAGTTAGAGTTGCTGTTTATCCTCTTCCACGCTTCAGCCAGAAGCTCGTCTCTTTCGCCGTATTTTAAGGCGCCTGTGGGACATGCGGTAACGCAGGCGGGCTTCATGTTTTCCTGCATACGGTCGTAACAGAAACGGCACTTCTGCACAAATGGCAGGGATTTATCCCACTGGAAGGACGGTACTCCGAACGGGCAGGCAATCATGCAATAACGGCAGCCTACGCAGTAATCTTGCTTTAATTCGGTGGGCTTGTATATTACCGCGCCTTCTTTTGTTTTGACGAATGAGTGGGTGAAACACGCTGATTCGCACGCGGGTTCGTTGCAGTGCATGCACTGTCTTTTTACAAAACGCCATTTTACCTGGTCGCCCTGTTCAACAATGCTAGAGTTGACTACTGTCCAGTTGTAGGCATCTGTTTTTCCTGGGGCGTCCCAGTTGTTTGTGAATTCGGTTTTACTGGCCGGCAGGTCGTTCCAGGTCTTGCAGGCTACCATGCAACTCCGGCAGCCGATGCACCTGGTAACGTCTACCAAAACACCCTTTGACATCGTCACACCTCCGGTTTTTACAATTTGCGCTATAAATATTTAACTGAATGTTCATCTGTTAAACCGCTTTTGATATGTTGCAGAGGAAAGCTTTGTACTCCGGTATCATTGTGTTGGGATCTCCAACACAGGGTGTCAGGTCGTTCGCTGTGCTGCCGGGAGCCAGTCCCTGGTAACCCCAGTGCCATGGCAGGCCGATTATCTCGATCTCCTGACCGTTGACATTCATTGGCTTTAGTATAGGCAGAACGTTGACCTTGCATTTGATTTCTCCGCGCGCGGACTTNATCGNTACCAAATCGCCGGGTTTAACTCCGATCTTTTCGGCTAGNTTTTTCGATATTGTNGCNAACATCTCNGGCATCAGTTCAGCCAGCATGGGGCAGTTCCTGGTNACNGCGCCGCTCTGGTAATGCTCTACCAGACGGTGGGTAGTCGCAACATATGGAAATTCCTGGCTGGCAATCTGCGCGATCTTGGAGAAATCTCCCTTGTACCTGACGGCGACCGGGTTGTTTTGCTGTTTGCTCATAATATTTTTGACCGGGCTTTCCAGCGGCTCGTAGTGCTCTGGGAGTGGCCCGTCTTTCATGCCGGTGGGAGCGAATAACCTACCCTGTCCTTCTGTAGTCATGATGAATGAGTTGACGGCTGACTTGTCCGGTGGAATGGGAGCTCCTGTGTTGGCGTCTTTAAAGCTGAAATCTGGAACGTCGTTGTTGACCCAGTTTGTCCCGTCCCAGGATACCAGCATTCTTGCCGGGTCCCACGGCCTTCCTGCCGGGTCTGCCGAGTTGCGGTTATAGACGATGCGCCGGTTTGCAGGCCAGGAGAAGGACCATTTGGGGAAGAGGCCGAGCCCGCTCTTATCTTCACGGCTGCGTCTCTGGCATGCCGGCACTTTCAGCACCGGGTCGGGGTACATGTAACCTGCGTAAATCCAAACGCCGCAAGCTGTGGTGCCGTCATCTTTCAGCTTGGCGAATGAATCCAGCATGGTGCCATCGGCCACTACGTACCCGTTCATCTCTTTCGCTATCTTCATGATGTCCGGCTCGTCATGACCGGGTATGTCGTAGTCCCAGACCATGTTTATGATGGGGTCGGGAAACTTGCCGCCGGCCTGGTATTCTTTGTAGATGGCCTGTCTCAACGCATTTGCTATCCACAGGTCGCTCTTTGCCTGCCCGGGGGGATCTACGGCTTTCCAGCGCCACTGTATCCACCGTGAGCTGTTGGCTACTGTGCCTTCTTTTTCATAGGAGAAGGCTGTCGGCAGTAAAAATACTTCTGTGTTGATATCGGCAGGATTTGCGCCGGGACGCTTCCAGAAGGACGCTGTCTCTGTTTCAAACAGGTCGACGGCTACCATCCACTCCAGTTTTTCCATGGCTTTGCGCGCTACGGAAGCGAGGGGCCCGCCGACTGCCGGGTTCTGGCCCCAGGCGAAGAATCCTTTGATCTTTCCTTCCGACATCGCCTGGAATATGGCCATGTGGGAATGGTCTTTCCCAGTGTGCTTGGGCAGGTAGTCGTAGCAGAAGTCGTTTTCTTTGGTCGCTTTTTCGCCGTACCAGGCTTTTAACATGCTGATAAAGAATTTGGGCCTGTTGGACCAGTAGCTTGTCTTTGGTGTTTCTTTCTCCAGGTAATCTTTTAAGGTCGGGTGGATTGCTGCGTTTGCTGAATTTAGATAGCCGGGATAGTAATGATATAGCATGCCCTGGTCTGTGGAGCCCTGGACGTTTGACTCGCCGCGCTGGGCATTGACTCCGCCGCCGGATATGCCGACGTTGCCCAGTAAAAGCTGCAGCATGGCGGTTGCCCGCACGTTCTGGCCACCGTAGCTGTGCTGGGTGATACCCATGGCGTAAATCAGGTTGCCGGCTTTGTCGGGCTTGCCTGTCGTGCAGTAAAGCTCGCACACTTTCCGGTAAGTTTCTTCGGGTGTGCCGGTTATGCTGCATACTGTCTTGATGTCATAACGGGACACGTGTCTTTTGAGGATTTGAAAGACGCAGTTCGGATCCTGTAGTGTGGGATCTTTTTTGATGTTTTCCCCGTCTTTCTGGTATTGCCAGCTCGTGTTATCATAGCTGAATTTGCCGTCTTTTTCCTTTAAGCCGGAAAAAACTCCATCGTTAAAGCTATACTCAGGGCTTATTAAATAAGACGCGTTGGTGTAATTAACCACATAATCATGGAAGTAAAGGTTGTTTTCTATGGCGTAGTTCATAATGCCGTAAAGAAATGCGATGTCTGTCCCAGGGCGTATGGGAGCGTAAATGTCTGCTTTGGCTGCTGTCTTTGTGAACCTGGGATCTACGACAATCACTTTTGCGTTCCTTTGGGCCTTAGCGATTCCAATAAAGCGCATAACCTGTGGGTGGTTTTCAGCAGGGTTGGCTCCAATGATTAAAAACACGTCAGAGTTCTTATAGTCGGTAAAACTGTTGGTCATAACTCCTCTGCCGAACGATTGGGCCAGACCGGCCACGGTAGAGGAGTGTCAGAGACGGGCATGGTGGTCGAGGTTGATGACTCCCAGCGAGCGCAGAAGCTTGTGCATGATGTAGTTCTCTTCATTGTCGACGGAAGCGCTTCCCAGGTGGGCGATTGCCTGGGTGCGGTTTACAGTAACCCCATTCTCGTCTTTGAATTCAAAGGTTTCATCGCGGGTTTTCTTCACTCTCTTGGCTATTTCCGCAAGAGCCCAGTCCCAGTCTTTCTTTACCCATTCCTTGCTTCCCGGTGCGCGGTATAGCACGTCCGTTACCCGCTGTTTGTTGAGCACGCGCTTGTGGTTGCTGTCCACAATGGTATTGGCGTCGCCCAGGGAGATGCCTTTGCAGCACATGGAACCTTCGTTGTTGGGGTTGTCCGGGTCGCCTTCAATATTGATAATTCTGTCACCTTCGGAATAAACGATAAGACCGCAGCCGCAGCCGCAAAATGCACAAACAGAAGCGGTTTCTTTTGCTTTTTTTGTTTTTAACTGACCTAATGAAAAAGTAGGTAATTTGTCTTCCGCCGTACTCGCTAAAGCTGGTGCGGCATCTGCTGCTTCAAACAAGGCTGTTCCTGCAGTACCTAAGCCTAATAGCTTTAAAAAATCGCGACGGCTAAGTTTTTGCATAAGTAAGCTTAACCCCCCCTTTAACTTAAAATACTAAAATCTGAACCTCTCCTCCAAAAGCAAATATCGAAACAATTTTTAAATATGATCTTGTGTAACTTTCCCACCTCTCTTTCAAGTGGCAAAAATCTGATAAAACTTACTTTTTTCTTGTTTTATGAGTACCTCATGGGTACTGTTGCTTGAGCTTAAACAATTTCGGCCAGTTGTTGCTGTTGTTTCTTCCGGGCAATCCGCCGCTCAACTACACGCACAACCAAGGCGCTTATTTCATAAAGCAAATACATGGGACCACTTACAATTAAGCAAGTGATTATATCAGGTGTAGGAGTTAAAACAGCTGCCAGCACTATAATGGCCAATATTGCATAGCGCCGGTTTCTTGCCAAAAAACTGTAAGTGACGAGTTCCAGTTTGGCTAAGAAAAAACTTATCAAGGGAAACTCAAAAACAACACCAAACGGTAACAGAAATGCGATGGTAAAAGAAATATACTTGTCAATAGTAAGCATGGGCGCTAATTCAGTTCCGGCAAATTGCAGTAAAAACGTGATTCCAAGGCGGTATACTCCGAAAAAGCCAAAGGCAACTCCGCCGATAAAACTAATAAAAGAGAGCAAAACAAAGAGGGTGAAGTAAACCCTCTCGTTTCTTTTTAAAGCGGGGATAATAAAGCTCCATAGCTGCCATAAAATAACAGGTAGGGCAGCCAGAAAACCAATAAAAAAAGACAACTTGATTTTTACAAAAATGGCTTCAGTAACTCCGGTAAAAAAAACCTTTTGTCCTAATTCGGTCAACGGCTCCAGCAATACAGCCAAAATCCGGTCACAAAAAAAATAAGCTGCTACAGCCAGTATTGTTGTGCTGACAATAGAAACAATTAAGACCCGGCGCAGCTCTTCCAGGTGTTCCATTACAGACATTTCGCCGGTTTTTTTAGCCATTGTTTTACCCCCGCAAAAAAGTACTGCCTGCTAACTTTTTACAGCCTTTATTGCTTGCTGCCCTTCTTGTTCCACTCCGCCTGTGTTTGATCCTGCTTCTTCCATAATTTCACTTGATGAACGCCGGAACTCCTTGATGGTTTTACCAACTGCCTTACCCAGTTCCGGCAACTTGCCGGGACCGAAAATAATCAAAGCCAGGGCCAAAACTAAAATCAACTCCGGTGCACCGATGTGTGGCATCAATCTATACCTCCTTCCAGTTTCTAAGCTTCTTTATACGACGCGGTCATCTAAAAATCCTGCTGGATAATATTATTTTTCTGACTCTGTCAAAGTTGCTGTTGACTGGTTAACTTGTTTGTTAAAATAACCTTCATTTATGGCCAGGAGGTCCAGATGCACTGTATTTATATCCTCCCAAAATAAGTCTATTCTTTCTTCGCCTGCTTTTTTTTCATCAAGAGTTTTGATGTAACCGTGGCATTCTTCGCAAAAATACACCCGGTACTTGTCCATCCCTTCCACAGTAAAAAACTGCGATTCATTGTTTAAACAATACGGGCAGCCAAGGCGCTGGAAGCGCCATTTCACTTCGCATAATCCGCAAAACAGGTACCTTTTGCCATTTTCTTTTTCAAGCATTGCAAAATTAGGCCTACTTCCACAAACCGGACAATATCCTTTTAACCATTGCTCAATATTACAAAGGGATATAGCTTCTTTTGCATACTGCCTCATAAAAAGTTTAACTGTATGATTAAGCAACAGGCCAAAGGTGTCGGGTGGCAGATTTAGTTTAAGACTGGTTAATAAGTTAGTTCCCGGTATAAACGCCTGTACGACAAATAATTCTTGTTCTGAAGGCTTAACCGGTAAAGCGGCTTGAATTTGCGCTAATTCTGTTTCCATATCAGGGTGGTTTTTTTGGAGTATCCCGGATACTTGATGTAAAACATGAAAAAAGTCGGTTGTCTTTACCCGGGGTGGACAAATATTAATCAAAGGGATTGCTTTTTCCTGTCCTAAACTTAAAACTTCCGGGGAGGGGCGGGTAAAGTTCACGGCATCTTCTGGAAGTAAAATTTTAGTTAGTTCAAAGTAGAAGTTTACCATCATTTGCTGAAAAAAAATATTTTCCATACTTGATCTATCCCCGCTTTCTCCGTTTGTCGGACTTAATTTGTAATAATTCTATTTTTTTTGCTGTCACCTGTCAAGGAAATTCCCTTTTTTGTGGTATTATCCGGTATATTTTATGCCAGCCGGGCAAAGATAAAAAAAACTTTAATTACAGGGAGGGCAGCATATGTTTTCATATCGTACAATAGCCGGGATCGGAGCGGCAGTGCTGGCGCTCATGGCCCTGTCCAGGGCCGACAGGCAACTTCGAAAAAGGAACGGCGGAGCTGCAGAATGTTACATAAAAAAGACAGCAAGGCGTGTTGAAGGAATTGTGCGCAGGCGTACCGCGAGTATTCTTAATGTGACAAATGATGTTATCTGATACCATGTATTCTCTGGTAATAAAAAGCCTTCACACAGAATAAAGTGTACCTGTAACGAAATATGCCACTTACAGTGGCTTATTTTGTTGTATAATATAAAGGCCGGCATTACAGGAGGACATTGGGGTTATGTCTGTTATTGGCATGATTATAGCAATTATTTTGTTTGCCGCCGGGGTTGCGGGGACTGTATTGCCAGTACTGCCCGGGGCTCCTTTAATTTGGCTTGGAATGCTTGTTTACGGTTTTTTTGTTAAGTTTAATAACCTTCCGTGGACGTTTTTTACCGGTCAGGGACTGGCGGTAGTCCTGGTGTTTTTAATTGATTACCTGGCCGTTATATGGGGAGTGAAACATTACGGAGGTTCCAGAGCGGCAGCCGGGGGAAGTATTCTGGGCGGATTGCTCGGAGCGCTTCTGGCAGGACCAGCCGGGCTTATTTTTGGTCCGTTTATCGGTGCGGTAGCAGGGGAGCTTTACCGGAAAAATGCTTTAAATAAAGCTTTCCGAGCAGGTATCGGCACACTGATCGGGTTCCTGGGCGGCACGGTGCTGAAGCTGGTTATTGAGGTATTAATGATAGTGTGGTTCTTTATAGTTGTATTTTAAAATAAATAAACCAGGGGGAAGAGAATCAATGAAAACAGGTCTGGAATACAACAGCAATGCTGCTGTGAGGATGGAATTTACCGTCCGCTGGGGTGACTGCGATGCCGCCGGAATAACTTATTATGCCAAATATTTTGAATGGTTTACAGATGGCCGCATAGCATTTTTTGAAAAGGTAGGGTTGCCTTACATCGCCACCTTCCATAACCGGGGCGTCGAACTGGTGGTTATCGATGCCTTCTGCCGTTACAGGTTATCGCTGCGTCCGGTGGAAAAAGTTATACTGGAGACCAGTATTACCTCGTTGACCCGGACGCGGGTCACTTTTGCCTATCGTGTTTTAAAAGAAGATAATACGGTTGCGGCGGAGGGAAGCACCAACCACGCTTTTGTAGATGAGCGGGGTAAGCCGTTTAACTTAGCCAAAAGATATCCTGAATTGTGGGATGAAATATTCCGTGTTCTAAGTGAAGGAGGAGGGGGGGCTTGAAACTTGTCTTCTACTGGTTCGGATGAGATCCGGAAGTTCAAACCGGCTGAACGGGCGCCAGCGTTACCCGGGGAACGTTACCCGGGGAAAAGGAGAAAACACCATGATAGAGAAACAGTATGTCGAAGGATACGGTGATAGCGCTGAATATATAAATAAATTAACCAAAAAATATGCTCTTATTGTAGCCACACTCGCTTCATTTCTCACTCCGTTTATGGGCAGCGCTATAAACCTGGCTATTCCTTCTATAGGCAGCCAGTTTGGCTGCAGCACCGTTCAGTTGAGCTGGGTTGTTACATCTTATCTTCTGGCATCAGCGGCATTTCTCGTTCCTTTTGGAAGAGTGGCCGACTTATGGGGAAGAAAGAAGGTCTTCACAACCGGGGTTACCTTGCATACACTGTCTTCTTCCTTCTGTGCTGTGGCAGGATCAGTAGAAACCTTAATTATTTTGCGATGTCTGCAGGGCGTCGGGGGGGCGATGATTTTCGGCACTGCGGTTGCTATTTTAACATCCGTCTACCCGACCAAAGAAAGGGGAAAGGTGCTCGGTTTCAACGCCGCGGCGGTATATACCGGTCTTTCGCTCGGTCCGGTTCTTGGCGGTTTTCTCACTCATTACCTGGGATGGCGTTCAATTTTCTGGTTTAACGCATTTTGGGGGCTGCCTATTATATATTTTGCTCTTATAAAATTAAAGGGAGAATGGGCGGAAGCAAAAGGAGAGAGGTTTGATCCTGCCGGTGCCTTTATATATGTTTTTGCCCTGGTAGCGTTGATGTATGGTTTATCGTCTATAGCATCCGTAACCGGGGCAAGATGGATTCTTCTTTTGGGCCTGCTGGGCCTCCTGATGTTTGCCTGGCTACAGGTAAGAACCAGTTCCCCAGTGCTGGATCTAAAGGTTTTCAGCAGGAACTATACCTTTATTTACTCCAATCTGGCTGCGCTGATCAACTACAGCGCCACTTTTGCCGTGAGTTTCTTGCTTTCTCTCTATCTTCAAGTTATTATAGGTTTTGACCCGCAGCGTTCCGGCTTTGTTTTACTGTTTCAACCGGTGGTTATGGCTGCTGTATCGCCAGTTGCCGGCAAACTTTCCGACCATATTGAACCCCGCATTGTTGCATCTTTGGGAATGGCTATAACCGTGACCGGTCTGCTGGGCTTTTATTTTATCGGCCAGTTTAACGGGCTGTGGGTGATTATGGCAAACCTGTCGCTCCTTGGTCTCGGGTTTGGCCTTTTTTCGTCACCAAATACAAACGCTGTTATGAGCTCAATTGAAAAGAAGTTTTATGGTGTGGCCTCATCAACCCTTGCGACAATGCGCCTTACTGGGCAGGCACTGAGCATGTCCATTGTTACCCTGTTTTTGGTACATTACACGGGAAACTTGCGGTTGACGGCAGATTCTGCCCCCATGCTGCTTGAGAGTACAAGGATGACCTTCCTGATATTTGCTGTTATTTGCCTTTTTGGCGTCTTTGCTTCGATGGCCAGAGGTAAAGTCAGGCCGGAGACAGCAAAAAGCAGCAATTAGATACCAATTAAAATTTAAAAAATCATCCGGACGCGGTTCTTGTTTCAGGGCTCATGCCGTTCTAAGAACCGCGTCCTTTTATATGTGTCCGGACCGGTATGTGTCAGGATTTGAGGTTTAGTTCCCTGGCCAGTGCTTGAAAAGCCGGTAGCGAGTTTAAGATGATCCGCTTGTCAATGCAGTATGAAATGCGGAAGTATCCTGGTGTGCCGAAACCGCTTCCTGGTACCACGAGGATGTTGTATTTTTGTGCAACTCTGACAAACTCCACATCGTCTTTAAGCGGGGATTCCGGAAAGAGGTAAAACGCTCCTTGCGGCTTAACCATTTTAAAACCCATCGCGGTTAAATTATCATACAGGATATCTCTTTTTTCCTGATATTCAGCGATATTGATACTTTCATGCTGAAGGCCTGCCACAATACGTTGCATCAATGCTGGGGCGTTTATAAATCCAAGGGTACGGTTGCAAAATGTCAGACCATCCACTAACAGACCGACCTCGTCGATTTCAGGAGAAACAGCTGCATATCCGATACGTTCGCCGGGCAGGGCAAGGTCTTTGCTATAGGAAGTTACCACGATGCTGTTTTTAATATGCTTAAAAACGCTGGGAACTGTAATACCGTCATAGGCAATCTTGGCATAAGGCTCGTCAGATATCACATAAACAGGGTGTCCCAGCTCTTTTTCCTTGTTTTTAATCAGTTCTCCTAAGACGGTGAGGGATTCGGCATCGTAGATTACCCCGGTGGGATTGTTTGGAGAATTAATAATAATTGCCTTGGTTGTTGAAGATATTGCAGTTTCAAGGGCTTTCAGATCAAGTTTAAATTCAGCAGTGGTCGGAACTTCTTTAATAACACCGCCATGGTTGTCTATGTAAAACTTGTATTCCATAAAGAATGGAGTTAATACAATAACCTCATTTCCGGGATCGAGGATGGTTTTGAGTACGACATTTAAGGCTCCCCCGGCGCCACAGGTCATGATAATATGATTTTCATTGAATGGAAGACCGGTTTTCCCGGTCAGTGCATCAGCAATAGCCCGCCGTGTTTCGGGATACCCTGCGTTGTTCATGTAACGGTGCATGCCGGGTACTGGTTCCTGCGCCATTTTCAGCAATGCGTCCTTGAAAGTTTTTGGTGGTTCCACGTCCGGGTTCCCAATGGAAAAGTCATAAACATTTTCATCTCCATAAAGCTTTCTTAAACTTTCTCCTTTTTCAAACATTTTTCTGATATAAGAGGCATTAGATAAAAATGTTTTTATTTTTTTAGATATTACCATATTGTTACATACTCCTCGTTAATTATAGTTTTTATTTATCATTGGTATCTTACACTATTTAGAGAATAATTCAATGCCTAATTACAATACTATAATATTTTATTATATTTATTTTATAGCTATTGTGTCAATTTATGGATATATATTTCATGTGATATTGTTTCATCAATAAACGACAAATTTCGTCAATAATTACCCCTGGTTATATACTCGGAGCTATTCTATAATAAGAAAAGCCGGCGGCAATTTACTGTAACAAGGAGAGAGATATAATGAAAAAGATATCGTCTATGACCCCCAATGGTCAAATAACAATACCGCGTCATATTATGAAATCGCTTGGTATAAAAGGCGGGAGCGATGTTTTGATTGAGGTTGTTAATGGTATGGTAGTTTTAAAAAAATTTGAAGTAAGCCTTGAACAAAAAGATGACAAACTAATATGTAAGGCAGTTTAACTACATATATTTAGTTAGGGTGTAATGTAAAACTTAATAGAGGGTGGTTTTTTATGCCTTTGGTTTTGGCAGAAGTGATCCTGGAGAAAAGAGATATGGGGTGGCCCTGTCCAGGTTGGATGGGGGAGTGTCATTAGTGGCAGGCCCGATCTGGTAGCTGCTGCCGGCAGCAAGGCATTTTTGTTTTACCCCTCGGATGATGGCCATTATACCCTTGCTGAGATCATTGATGCCGGAACAACTATATTAAGCCTGGCAACAGGGCTTCGGGAGGGGAACCGGGATAAAATCGTTTTCAGCACGGAAGACAGGGTAATAGTTTATAGTAAGAGCGAAGGCCTTATTGTAAAATTGTGGGAAACGCAGCCTGAGCCTGGTTCCCGGTTTGTCGATGTGATTATAGCACGTCTTGATGAAGAATCTGGTGAAACGATTGTTGCTGCGTCCGAAACTAAAGAGGCGCTATACTTCTATCGGGTCGCCGGGCAGGCTGCGACAGGCCGGCGGCTTGAGTTGCTGGCAATAAGAGTATTACCGGGACCGGCTCAGAAAATAGCGCTTATTTCAAGAAGCGAGGGGCAGGTGCCGTTAATTGCGGCTGCTTATGGAAAAAACGGTTCGTCGGGGCTTTTAACGCTGTACTATACTGAACTCGGATTTGCTGAAGGACCTTCGTTGGAAAGCCTGCCCGCACCGGTGAAATCGTTAACTTCGGGTGACTTGAGACCCGCGCCGGGTGATGAATTAAGCTGGGGTGGTGGTGACGGCCGGCTGAGGGTGGTAGAGGCAAATGAGGGTTTAATAACGGTTCTTACCTCCGAAAATCTGGGGAGCAGCATAACGGCGCTGGCCACGGGCAGGCTGATCGGGGAAGTTTCGGAAACGCTGCTGGCAGGCACGCCGGAAGGTTTTCTTTTCGGTTACCGGGCGCCTGTTGAAAAAAGCAGCCCTGACTGGGCGGTTAATACCGGCAGTCCGGTGAATGACCTGGCTGTTAACAAGGAGGGGCTTATTGCGCTGGGAACAGCCGACGGAAGTCTGCAGGTGTGGAGGGTGGCACCAGGAGGTGCTTTATTGCATATAGTCAAGGCAGGTGAGAATTTGGGGTCAATCGCGTCTATTTATAACACAACGGCAGCGGTGCTGGCCCGGGTAAACAATATTTCCAACCCCGGCTTAATTTTTCCCGGACAGGTGCTGCTTATCCCCCGGCTTTCATAAAGCGGGCGGCCGGTATTGACACTCCGGAAACCGGGCGATATACTTTTACATTATATTATAAAGATGGCCCAAGCAAATACCTGGAGGGGATTTAGAACTTGAAACTACGTCTCGGTTTACCTAAAGGCAGTCTCCAGGAGGCTACCTTCCAGCTTTTCAAACAGGCTGGTTTTAATATAACAGCCCGCAGCCGCTCCTACTTTCCGGCGGTAGATGATCCCGAACTGGAAATAGTTCTGATGCGGGCACAGGAGATTCCCCGCTATGTGAATGAAGGGGTGCTTGATGCAGGTCTGAGCGGGCTGGACTGGATTATGGAAAATGAAGCAGATGTGGTTGAGGTTGCTGACTTGGTGTACGCTAAAAACACATCGAACCCAATCCGCCTGGTCATCGCTGTGGCCAAAAACAGCAACATAGAAAAGGTATCCGATCTCAACGGCAAGCGGATTGCCACCGAACTGGTCCGGGTAACTCAGAAATACTTGAAAGAAAACGGTGTAGAAGCTTTAGTCGAGTATTCTTACGGCGCCACCGAAGTTAAAGTGCCCCATCTGGTCGATGCTATCGCCGATATAACTGAAACAGGAAGTTCTCTTGAAGCTAATAATTTGCGGGTTATTGCAACTATTCTTGAATCAACCACCAAACTGCACGCCAACCGTAATTCATGGAAAGATCCATGGAAAAAGGAGAAGCTGCAAAGCCTGGCCGTCCTTCTCCAGGGAGCCCTGCGTGCCCGGTCCAAAGTCGGGCTGAAAATGAATGTGCCGGGAGACATGCTTGATGCTATTTTGGATGTTTTGCCAGCTATGAAACAACCTACCATATCCCGGCTGGTCAACAGCGACTGGGTAGCGGTGGAGGTCATTCTGGAGGAAAGTCAGGTGCGCAACCTTATTCCGGCTTTAAAGCGGGCCGGCGCCCAGGACATCATTGAATACCCTTTAACCAAGGTGATTCCTTAATATCACCGGGCGGTGTTCCCGCTAATTTCCCCATACCAGGCGGGCCGCCCTCTGCTGCGCTTCCCGTATGATTTCTTCTTCATCCATCGTCAGTACACGCCTGCCCTCCATGAGTACCTCACCGTCAACGATAACGGTATCGACATCAGCGGAATGAGCGGCATAAACAAGATTGGCAACCAGGTCGTGTTGCGGGTAAAGATGCGGGCGGTTAAAGTCAACGAGGATAAGGTCCGCCTTCATGCCTGTTTTTAGCAGTCCGGTTTCACGGGCCAGCCCAAGGACGCGCGCGCCGTTTGCGGTAGCCATCGCGAGCGCGGCAAAAGCAGGTATCGCTGTGGGATCGCCTGTATAAACCTTTTGCAGCAGGGCCGCACTGCGCATCTCCTCCATCATGTCCAGGTTGTTATTGCTGGCCGCTCCATCGGTCCCGAGCCCGACATTGACGCCGGAATTGAGCAGCCTGGTTACCGGGGCAATGCCGCTGGCAAGTTTCATATTACTTTCAGGGCAATGAGAAACACCCACCTTTTTAATGGCAAGGATCTCAATATCCGCCTCGTCCAGGTGAACACAATGGGCAGCCAGCACCGGTAATTCAAAAAGACCAATGCTGTCAAGATAGGCAACGGGAGACTTACCATAACTGGTGTAAATCTGTTCCACCTCATCCTTTGTTTCAGCCACATGGATATGAATACCTACCCCGTGCTTACCGGCCAGTTCAATCACCTTTTTGAGGTATTCTGACGGGCAGGTGTACGGGGCATGAGGGCCAAGCATTGCCTTAATCCTGCCGCCGGCCCTGCCGTTCCATTCTTCTATGAAATTTATGCTTTCTTCCAGGGCCAGCCCGGCATTAGGGGCGGTGCCGATCATTCCCCGGGACAGGCAGGCGCGGAGGCCGCTTTTTTCCACGGCTGAGGCAGCCTGCTCCATATTGAAATACATATCAGCGAAAGCAGTCGTTCCCGATTTGATCATTTCCAGGCAGCACAGCATGGTGCCCCAGTAAATATCCTCCGGCTCCAGCCTTCCCTCCACCGGCCATATTTTTTCGGAAAGCCATTGCATTAAAGGCATGTCGTCGGCGTAACTGCGCAGCAAAGTCATGGCTGCATGCGTGTGGCAGTTGATTAACCCGGGCATTGCAATCATACCTGAACCGTCAATAACCCGGTCTGCTTTAAATCCCGCAGGGATAGCTCCACGTGGCCCCAGCGCAGCGATCCGGTCGCCTTTGACAGCAATCTCGCCGTCCTTGATTATGCTGTCGCGACCTTCCATAGTAAGTACAGTAGCTCCTTGAATTATAATGTTGGCCATATTAGTCCTCCAGTAATCCGTTATTCCTGCCACTCATGCATGTATTCTTCTTGTTCTTTGGTCAGGTGGTCAATCTCGATGCCCATTGATTTTAACTTGAGTTGAGCCACCCGGCGGTCTATTTCTTCCGGAACCCGGTATAGTTTTTTATCCATCTTCCCGGCGGCTTCTCTGATATGCCTGGCGGATAGCGCCTGAATGGCAAAAGACATATCCATTATTTCTGCCGGGTGGCCGTCACCGGCAGCCAGGTTCACCAGCCGCCCTTCAGCAAGAAGGTAAATCCGGCGGCCGCCGGGCAGGGTGAATTGCTCAATATTCTGGCGTGCTGGCCGGTGTTCCACTGCCAGTTCCGCCAGTTCCGGCTTGCTTATCTCTACGTCAAAGTGTCCTGCATTGGCGAGGACGGCGCCATCCTTCATCCTGGTAAAATGAGATTGGCGCAGCACATCCCTGCAGCCTGTAGCCGTAATAAAAACATCTCCCTTGGAAGCAGCCTGTTCGCTGTTCATTACCTGATAACCATCCATACAGGCTTCGATTGCCCTGACCGGATCTACTTCGCAAACAATCACCTGGGCGCCCAGGCCTTTTGCGCGCATGGCGATACCTTTGCCGCACCAGCCGTAGCCCAGCACAACCACGGTTTTCCCGGCCACCACCAGGTTAGTTGTGCGCATTATTCCTGACCAGACTGATTCTCCGGTGCCGTAACGGTTATCAAAAAGGAATTTACACGAGGCATTGTTAACTGCCAGCATCGGGAACAACAGCTTTCCTTCCCGTTCGAGAGCCGCCAGCCTTCTTACCCCGGTTGTGGTTTCTTCACAACCGCCGATAATTTCCGCCGCCTGGTCCTTGCGCTCGGTGTGAAGCAGATGTACCAGATCCCCGCCGTCGTCAATTATCACCTGAGGCCGGGTATCCAGCACGCGGAGCAGGTGTTCCTTATATTCCAATCCGGTGGCATTATGCCAAGCGTAAACATTCATTCCGGTTGCAGCCAGAGCAGCGGCTACATCATCCTGTGTAGAGAGAGGGTTGGACCCGGTAATAGCAACCTTTGCCCCACCGGCCTGGATCACCTCCGCCAGGTATGCTGTTTTGGCTTCCAGATGAATGGAGAGCGCCACCTGGAGACCCTCGAAGGGCCGGTCCCGCTCGAATTCTTCTCTGATAGCGTTTAAGACGGGCATGTGCGCCCTTACCCAGTTTATTTTAAGCCTGCCGTCCGGGGCAAGGTCAGGGTTTCTTATAATATAGTCAGGCACAATGAATGCCTCCTGTCCTTATAAATTCATTACTTTCTTCAGATTATCAAGGTATGGCGGGTAAACCACGCCCCGTTCGGTAATAATCGCGGTAATAAGGCGGCCTGGGGTTATATCGAAAGCCGGGTTCCAGACTTTAACCCCTTCCGGTGCCACAGCTTGCCCGTTCAGGTGAGTTACTTCTGTAGGATCCCGCTCCTCGATCGGTATTTTTTTGCCCGATGCCAGGCCCGGGTCTGCTGTAGACAGGGGAGCCGCCACATAAAACGGCAGGTCGTGTGCTTTGGCGAGTACCGCCAGGCTGTATGTTCCGATTTTATTAGCCACGTCACCGTTAGCCGCTATGCGGTCAGCGCCTACAATTACCGCGTCCACCTTACCGGTGGACATTAAATAACCAGCCATGCTGTCGGTAATCAGGGTCACGGGAATATGATCGCGCAGCATTTCCCACGTCGTAAGCCTGGCACCCTGCAGGAGCGGCCTTGTTTCACCAGCGTATACGCTTATATTCTTGCCTGCCTCGTGGGCGGCCCGGATTACTCCCAGGGCAGTCCCATAGCCGGCTGTGGCCAGCGCGCCGGCGTTACAGTGGGTGAGGATACGCGAGCCGGCGGGCAGGAGAGCCTGCCCGTATTCCCCGATCTTGCGGTTGTTGGCCAAATCTTCTTGATAGATGAGATTAGCCTCATCCAGCAGCGCTGTCCGGAGCGCGCTTATATCATCAAATTTAATTGACCGGAGCCTGTCAAGCAGACGTTCCACAGCCCATCGCAAGTTTACCGCAGTAGGTCTGGTAGCCGTCAGTTCACGGGCTATCTTCTCCACCCCTGTAATAAAATCATCTTTTTTTTGTGCTTCCAGCTTCATTGCCCCCAGGGTTAACCCGTAGGCAGCAGCCGCGCCTATGGCAGGCGCCCCGCGCACAGCCAGGCGCCTGATCGCAGCAGCGACATCAAGATAATCCCGGCATTTTAAATAAGTTACCTTAAGAGGAAGTTTGGTCTGATCGAGCAGTTCCAGACAACCTTCTTCCAGCCAACGCATTGTGTCCAACAAAACCTTCTCCTTATCATATGTGCAACAACAATTTAATTGCGGCTTCTACTCCTTTGCCAGGGGATCTAAAGCGTGATGACAATCACAGGTGCGGTCCGGATCAATCCAGGCAATCGCTTGCATCACAAGCTTTCTGATATTTTCACCGTTCAGCATCATTGTATCCACTACTTCCTGGTGAGTGAGGCGAGTGGGAGATATACCTGCGGCATAGTTAGTAACCATGGCAATGGTGGCATAACACATTTCGGCTTCCTTGGCCAGCGTAGCCTCGGGCACGCTGGTCATACCGACCAAATCTCCACCGACCAGGCGGTACATTTTAATTTCGGCTGCTGTTTCAAAGCGGGGGCCCTCAACACATATGTAGGTTCCCGAAGGATGAGAAACCAGCCCAAGACCGCGCGCCGCCCTGGACAGGATATCTCTTAATTCGGGGCAATAAGGGTTAGTCATATCTATATGGACTACCCCTGCTTCGCCCCCGTCAAAAAATGTTGACTGTCTGCCTTTTGTGAAGTCCAAAAACTGGTCAACAAAAATAAAGTGGCCTGGTTGCATGGCTGGATTAAGTGAACCAACTGCCCCGGTAGCAAGCACGTTTTTTACTCCCAGCTTTTTCAATGCTGCTATATTTGCACGGTAATTGATGAGATGGGGGGGGATGGAGTGCTCGTCCCCGTGGCGGTTCATAAAAGCTACTTGCCTTCCCCGGTAGTTCCCTACTTTGAGCTGGACTTCGCCGTAAGGGGTGACAACTGTTTCGCAGCGGGTGTTTGTCATAATATCTGGATTATAAACCCCGGTACCGCCGATTACAGCAATCTTAACATTCAATGTGGCAACCTCCTTGTTATCCTGGTTTAATTTAACTCTCTTTGTATTTATTGTATTTATTCGTCTTTGCTGCGTTCATTCCTCTTACTTTTCTTTAATTATATCACCCATTAAAAAGAAGTAAATCAACTGGATCTCATTATTTGTCGCCAATAGTATTTCCGCTCAATGAAGTTAACCATCGACTGATAATTGTAATATATGCCGGGATAAAAAACACCCGCCGGTTCGCGGGTGTTCAATAAAATAAGATAGGCACGAGATAGATATCAGCTTGTTCCTGTTCGGAGGAATTCGGTTCTTTAGGCTTTTCATATAAGATATCCATATCCTTCCCTCCCCCAATTTTTATGCTGTGTAATTATTTTATATATCTGATATTATTATATTATCAGAAAATTTTGAATCGGTCAACAGATATATGTACTTGAACTGACAGGTGCTCTGCGGAGCAGTTGTAATGTTTATGTTTATTTCTATGATGCCAGTGTGATATAATATGTAAAATTCTATTAATTTGTTGACTTAGAATTTATAACTAATTAGATGCCCATACCGCTAGCGCGGCACCAACAGAAGGATGAAAATTTATTTTCAGGACAGGGGGTAAGGTTAAGTGGTGACAGAATTAAAGGCAGGCATTGAGGGAAGGGCCTCGGTGACCGTAAACAAGGAAAACACAGCCACTGCTTACGGGAGCGGTTCGGTGAATGTATTTGCGACGCCAGCTATGGTTGGTTTGATGGAGCATGCAGCTATTTCCGCGGTTGAGTCACTGCTGGAAACAGGTTTTACTACTGTAGGGACCAGGATAGATGTTAAGCATCTGGCTGCCACCCCGTTGGGCATGAACGTTACTGCCACCGCGCGGCTTGTGGAAGTGGACGGCAAGCGGCTTTTATTCGAAGTGGAGGTGCGGGACGAGGTGGAACTGGTCGGCACAGGGGTTCACGAACGTTTTATTGTTAAAATGGATAGTTTCATTAAACGGGCGGAAGGGAAGCCTGGAAAAATTGATAATGCTGCCGGGTAAATAAGCAAAACGGGTTTAAAAATCAAGGAATGGTTTGTGGAACGTGATTCCTCCAGAGGGAGGATTTTGTTTTTTGGGTGGTGAAATCTTTTGACCCTGCGTTTTATTATCGGCCGGGCCGGGGCGGGGAAAACTCACGCCTGCCTGGATGCTGTGAGGCGAGAGCTTTTGGCCGGGCCTGCCGGTCCGCCGTTAATTTTGTTAGTACCGGAGCAGGCCTCGTTTCAGGCAGAGTATGCCCTGGCTTCCTCTGCCGGCTTAAGAGGCTTTATTCGCGCCCAGGTGCTCAGCTTCCGGCGCCTGGCTTACCGGGTACTGCAGGAAGTGGGCGGTGCTGCCAGAGCGCACATCGGTGAACTGGGCAAGCGGATGGTGCTGCGCCGCCTGCTGGAACAGCGGCGGAGAGATTTAAAGGTATTTGGACGGTCGGCCGGCCAGCCCGGTTTTGCCGATACTCTCGCCCGCACGCTGGGTGAAATGAAAACCTACTGTATTCTTCCGTCAGACATTGCCGCGGGAGCAGGCGCTTTACGGAATGCGGGAAACCACGGGCTGCTGGCGGACAAACTTGAGGACCTCCATCTTTTGTATAGTGAACTGGAAGCTTATTTGACAGGCCGTTTTACCGACCCGGACGACTACCTGAACCTGCTGGCGGACCGCCTGGAAAAGTCGGCAGCGGTTAGGGGAGCGGAAGTGTGGGTGGACGGTTTTACTGGGTTTACCCCCCAGGAATACCGGGTACTGGCTGCCCTTCTGCGCACTGCCTGCCGGCTAAACGTAACCCTGTGCGCCGATTTTACCTCATTAAGTACGAAAATCGACGAAACTGATCTTTTTTACCCCTCAAGGGAAACTTATGATACCTTGTGCGAGATAGCAGCACGGGAGCGGGTAACGGTTGAGCGCCCGCTGGTATTTGGTGATAAAACGCCGGGCCGGTTCCGCAGCCCATCCATCGCCCACATCGAGAAATTCTTTTTTTGCCGGCCTGCGCCTTCCGCTGAGAGTACCGGAGGTGATGTGATTCTGGCAGCCGCTGCCAGCCGCCGTGCTGAAGTGGAAGGAGTGGCCCGGGAGATTACCCGGCTGTGCCGTGATCACGGTTTCCGCTACCGTGATATTGTTGTTCTTGCGCGAGATCTGGATGCTTACGCCCATCTCATCTCTGCTGTTTTCGAAGACCACGGTATTCCTGTGTTTATAGACCGGAAGCGGCCGGTAATGAGCCACCCCCTGGTTGAGCTGGTCCGTTCGGCGCTTGAGGTGGTGGTTAAAGACTGGGCTTACGATCCGGTATTCCGCTTTCTCAAGACCGACCTTGTGCCGCTTGCCAGGGAAGAAGTCGACTTGCTGGAAAATTATGTGTTGGCCCACGGTATTCGGGGCAGCCGCTGGATTGACTCCAGACCGTGGGAATACCGGCGGCGTCTGACGCTGGAAGAAGACCTTGAAATTTCTCCGGCCGAGGCCCTGGAACTGGAAGAGATAAACCGGATCCGCAGGCGGGCGGCTGCCTCATTGACCGGCTTTCACCAGGCGGTCCGGCAGGCCGGCAGTGTGCGGGGTATTACAACCGCCCTGTTCAACCTTCTAATCGATCTCAATATACCGGAAACTTTAGAAAGCTGGAGCCAAAAGGCTGAAGCCGAAGGCCGTTTGGAAGCTGCCAGGGAGCATGGCCAGGTATGGGGCATGTTGATAGCTTTGTTGGATCAGATAGTGGAGGCGTTGGGCGAGGAGGTTTTGGAGCCGGCGGATTATGCCGCAGTCCTGGAAGCCGGGCTTGAAAGTATGCGCCTGGGTCTGATCCCGCCTGGGCTTGATCAGGTGGTGGCCGGTTCTCTGGATCGCTCCCGCAGCCCGGAGGCCCGCGCTGCTTTTATCATGGGTGTTAGTGAAAGTGTTCTGCCCGCCCGGGTAACCGGGCAGGGGCTCCTTTCCGAACCAGAAAGGGAAAGCCTGCAGGCGGTGGGCTTAAACCTGGCGCCCGGCGCCCGCCGGAAAGTTTTTGACGAACAGTACCTTGTTTATATCGCGCTTACACGTGCCGCAGAGCGTTTAATCCTCAGTTATCCTTTGGCGGACGATGAAGGGGAGGCAATTATGCCCTCCCCGGTGGTGGCACGGGTTAAGGAGCTTCTGCCAGGAGTCGAGGAAAGGGTTTGGCCGGTGGAACCCAACGGCGCCCTGGCAGAAGATCTGGAGTTTATTACGAACCCGGCCCGCAGCATGTCCTACCTGGCCGGCCGGTTGAGGGAGGCAAAAGCCGGCCGTTACATCGACCCTTTATGGTGGGATGTATATTCCTGGTTTGCCCGGAGCGAGCGGCGGGAGGAATGTGCCCGGTCCCTCGCCGGGTTGTTTCATTGTAACAGGGAGGGGAAGCTGGCTCCCGGTATCGGCAGGCTCCTGTACGGGCAACCGCTGAAGACCAGTGTTTCCGGTGTGGAAAAGTTCCGCGCCTGCCCCTTTGCTCACTTTCTTTCCCACGGCTTGCGTTTGCGGGACCGGGCTGTTTTCAGGCTCGGCTCCCCGGACCTGGGCCAGTTTTTTCACGCGGCGCTCAAGCTGTTTGGCGACCGTGTGCATGAGTCGGGGTTGGACTGGGGTGAACTAAGCAGGAAGGCGTGCTGCGAAATAGCCGGGGAGGTGGTAGACTTCCTCGTCCCCAGGCTGCAGAGCGAAATACTGCTCAGTTCTGCCAGGCAGCGCTATCTCACCGGTAAAATAAAGCGTGCTGTCCAGAGGGCGGCACTCGTGCTGTCAGAATACTCCAGGCGGGGGAAATTTCGCCCGGTTGGCCTGGAACTGGCTTTTGGGCCGGAGGGTGACCTGCCCGCCATTACTTTCATCCTGTCCGACGGCAGTGAAATGATCGTAACCGGCAGGATTGACCGCATTGACGCCGCTTCCACAGATGCCGGGATCTACCTGCGGGTGATTGATTACAAATCCGGGCGGGTTACCATAAACCTTTCAGATATTTTTTATGGTTTGAAACTTCAATTGCTGACCTATCTGGAAGTGGCGATGCAGCAGGCGCACCGGTTGGTGGGCGGGCCTGGCCTGCCAGGCGCGATCTTGTATTTTAGTCTTGACGACCCGTTGATAAAAACCAACGGTGAAATTCTTCCCAAAGAGGAACTGGAGAAAAGAATTCTTAGAGAAATGAAGATGAAAGGTTTTGTGCTGGCGGACCCGGCTGTTGTCAGGATGATGGATAGCGGGTTGGCAGGCTCTTCCGATTTAATCCCGGTACAATTTAAGAAGGACGGTGACTTTACTACCCGTTCAGCTGTGCTCACCGGGGAACAGTTTAAACTGCTGCAGGCGCACCTGCGTTCACAGTTATTATCCGCCGGAAATGACATTATTAGCGGCACGGTGGATATCGCGCCCTTCCGTCAGGGGAATTTCCGTTCATGTCAGCATTGCCTTTTCCACCCTGTCTGCAAGTTTGACACGCTGGTGGAAGGAAATGCCTACCGTGTGATTGTACCGCTTAATAAAGACGTTATCTGGAGCAGGCTGGCCGGTTCGCCGGGAGGTGAGGACAATGAGTAGCAGCGGGCTTGGGGACAGTGCCTTTGCAGAAACGGGAATTGAGCAGTCAGGAAAGAAAGAGTGGACGCTGGAGCAGCTTGAGGCGGTAAACAGCCGCGGCAGTAATTTGCTGGTTTCTGCCGCTGCCGGGGCGGGTAAAACGGCGGTGCTGGTGGAGCGGATTATCCGCCGGATTACCGACCTGACAGAACCGACCGATGTGGACCGCCTGCTGGTGTTGACCTTTACCAACGCTGCGGCTGCCGAAATGAGAGAGCGTATCAGCCGCGCTCTTGCCGGAAAGATCAGTGAATACCCGGTTTCAAAGCACCTGAACCGGCAAATTTCTTTGCTGAACAGGGCCTGTATCAGCACCATCCACTCATTTTGCCTGGATGTCTTACGCCAGCATTTTTACCGGATCGACCTGGACCCGGCCTTCCGGGTGGCTGATGAAACTGAAACTGCTTTAATTCAGGCGGACGCTCTGGAGGAGCTTTTTGAAAAGTGTTACACTGCCGGGAATAACCTTCCATTTAACGCCCTGGTTGATTGCTATGGGGGTAAAAGGGGTGATGATGCCTTACAGGAGCTTATCCTGGAGGTGTACAGGTTTGCCCGCAGCACTCCCCGGCCGGCTGACTGGCTGAAGAAGATGGCTGCAGACTTCGACATCCCGGAAGGCGCTGTGTTTGACCGGCTTCCCTGGAGTGCTGCTTTAAAGAAGGCGATACAGATGGAGTTGGCCGGGATTTTGTCCGCACTTGACCAGGCAATTAAGCTGGCGGGCCGGCCGGGCGGCCCGCATGTCTATATAGACACTCTTGAGGCAGACCGTGAGATGGTGCAGGGTCTGGCCCTGATATGTTCCGCAGGCGCGAACTGGGCCAGCCTTTACGCGAGCTTTAATGACGCCAGGTTCGGCAGGTTAAAGGGGATTAAAAAAGCCGGGGTCGATGAAGTTTTAAAAAATCAGGTAGCCGGCCTGCGCGAAAGTGTAAAAAAGCGTATTAACGGTATAAAAAATGAATATTTTTCCCGTCTCCCGGAGGAGCTTTGCGAAGACCTGCGTGCCGTCGCCCCACTGGTAAGAGAATTAGCCCGGCTGGTTCAGGATTTTGATGAGATTTACCGGAAGGCAAAAACGGCACATGGGCTGGTTGACTTTAACGATCTTGAGCATTACTGCCTGCAAATTTTGTCGGAGCCCGGGACGGAGGGGCCGGAGCCTTCAGACGTGGCTCTGGAGCTGCGCCGGCAGTTTGTTGAAGTGCTGGTGGACGAATATCAGGATACGAATGCGGTGCAGGAGGCAATATTACAGCTGGTATCACGGCAGGGTGAAAATGGTCCAAATTTGTTTATGGTTGGGGATGTAAAGCAGAGTATTTACCGCTTCCGGCTGGCTGAACCCGGCCTTTTCCTGGATAAATATACAAGATATCCGGTGTTGCCGGGCGGGCCGGATCGCAGGATCGATCTGACCAGGAATTTTCGCAGCCGTCAGGGAGTAGTCGATGCAGTAAACTTCGTTTTCCGGCAGTTAATGACCCCCGCGGTCAGCAAGCTTGCTTATGACTCCAGCGCTGAACTGGTTTGCGGGGCCGGCTACCCGCCGGTTTCCGGGGGGCGGCCGGAAGCGTATGAAGCAGTTGAATTACACATAATTGAACGTGGCGGCCATGATGATTCACCTGGAATAAACGATTTTCATCAAAACGAACCCGGAAACGGCGGGGGGGATGAACAGGAAGAACCAGAAGAGGACCTGGATGCGGTGCAAATGGAAGCCCGCCTGATTGCCTCCCGAATTAAGGAAATCGTTGACGGCTCTCCGGGAAAAGGACCGGGGCTGCTGATTTATGATAATGACCGTAAAGCTTACCGGGCGGCAACTTACCGTGATATAGCGGTACTTATGCGCGCCACTACCGGCTATGCCAACAGCTTTCTTGAGGAATTCCGGCAGGCGGGAGTGCCTGCTTACGCAGAACTGGCTACCGGGTATTTTGATACAACTGAGGTGGAAACCATCCTCTCGCTGTTAAAAGTCATCGATAACCCGCGCCAGGATGTGCCTTTAGCCGGGGTTTTAAGGTCTCCTGTTGTCGGACTTAAAGCCGGGGAACTGGCGGAGATCAGGCTCAGCCTGCGCCAGGGCGACTTTTTTGACGCCGTGGTGGCCGCGGCGGCGCTGCAGCAGGGAGAGCTTTCGAAACGCCTGGCTGTGTTTCTTGAAAAACTGGAAAGATGGCGGACAGCAGCCAGGCAGGGCACCCTGGCCGACCTGATCTGGACGCTCTACCGCGAAACCGGCTACTATGACTTTGTGGGAGGGCTGCCCGGCGGCGAGCAGCGTCAGGCTAACCTGCGGGCGCTGCACCAGCGGGCGCAGCAGTTTGAAACCACCACCTTCAGGGGCCTGTTTCTTTTCCTGCGCTTTATCGATCGTATCCGGGACAGCGGCCGCGATATGGGAGCGGCCCGGACCCTGAGTGAAAAAGAAAATGTGGTGCGGATTATGAGCATTCACAAAAGCAAAGGTCTGGAGTTTCCAGTGGTCTTTGTAGCCGGGCTGGGCAAAAAATTTAATTTTATGGACCTAAATAAAACAATGCTTTTGCACAAGGATCTGGGCCTGGGACCGCAGTTGATCGATATGGAAAACAGAGTTACCTACCCCACGATAGCTAAGCTGGCGCTGAAACATGAGTTGAAAATAGAGGCCCTGGCCGAAGAGATGCGGATTCTTTATGTGGCCATGACCAGGGCACGGGAGAAACTGATTCTGGTCGGCTCTGCCCGCAACCTTCAGGCAAACGCCCGCCGGTGGTGCGGCCCTGTGACGGTGGAAGGGTGGGCTTTACCGGACGGGGAACTGGCCGGTGCAAAAACTTATCTGGACTGGCTGGTTCCTGTGGTGGCACGCCACCGGGACGGCGCGAAAATTAGAAAACTGGCGCTCTGCGAGGACGAGCCGCCGGCGGTGGTAGCGGGCGTTTCTTCGCGCTGGGCAGTATTTATTCATAATGAAAGTATCATAACAGGTTCTGAAAAGCAGCCAGGTGCCGAATTACTGAACCGGGTACGCCGGATGGAGCCGATAGAGCCGGCCGGACCGCTTGCCGGCACCATAAAAAGCTGGTTGGAATGGAGCTATCCGGATGCGGGACTGGCAGGCTGCGCGGTCAAGTCTTCAGTAACCGAGTTGAAGCGCCGTTTTGATCTGCTGGCTGCGGAGGAAGGGGAATTTCACCGGGATTTCCGGCCGGTTGCCATCAGGCCGTTGTTTATGCAGAATAAGCGGGGCTTGACCGCTGCAGAAGCGGGAGCGGCCCTGCATCTGGTGATGCAGAGCCTGGACTTGAAAAACGTTGCAGATGCCGGGGCGATCAGGGAGCAAGTTGCTGCAATGGTGGAGCGGGAACTTTTGACATGCGAGCAGGCTGAATCGGTTCCTGTGGAGCAGATAGTGTCTTTCTTTGAGTCACCGCTCGGCAGGCGGGTGCTGGCCGGCCGGAATGTGTTTAGAGAACTCCCTTTCACCTGGGCGTTGCCTGCCGGGGAGGTCTATCCCGGCATCTCCAAAGGTTCAGGTGAGATAGTGCTGGTACAGGGTGTAATTGACTGCCTGGTGGATGAAGGCGATGGCCTGTTGCTGCTGGATTATAAGACTGACCAGGTTTCCGGGGACCATCTGGAACAGGTGATCAGGCGCTACCGCGGACAGCTGAACCTGTACGCCGGGGCGGTGGAGAGTATCTTAGGGCGAAGTGTGAAGGAGAAATATTTGTACCTGTTTAATGCGGGTCTGGGAATAAGATGTGATTAATAACAAGCCTTAACCGCATGATATCAGCGGTACCTGCGTTTGCATCGCCGACAGGAGGCGTTTTTCTACCTCGTGCCAGTTAACCAAATGCCACCATGACTTGACGTAATCGGCACGGCGGTATTGATAGTCCAGGTAGTATGCATGTTCCCAGACATCCAGCACCAGGATGGGGATACCGCCCCATTGAGTCAAGTTCTGGTGCTTTTCTGCTGTCAGAATCTCCATGTGGCCCCATGACGGCTGCCAAGCCAAAACAGCCCAGCCTGAAGCTTCTACATCTGTTGCGGCGGCGCTGAATTGTTTCTGGAAAGCAGGGATACTGCCAAAATAGCAGTTTATCTGGTTTTTGGTTTGAGCACCAGGCTGTCCGCCGCTTCCAACAGGAGCCATTACGGTCCAGTAGATACTGTGAAGTATATGGCCGGAGCCGTGAAAAGCCAGTTCGCGCTCCCAGTATTTTACCAGCGCGAAATCTCCATTTTGCCGTGCTTCTACCAGTTTAAGCTCAGCTCTGTTTAAACCTTCGACATAGGATTTATGGTGGTGATCATGGTGAAGCTGTAATGTTTTGGAACTGATTACCGGCTCGAGAGCGTTATAGGGATAAGAGAGAGGCGGCAGCTGATGTCTACCGGGTGGTGTCATAAGGAATTGCATGATTGTTAGATCCTCCTTAAACGGTACAAGTAAACAGCCGGGTATCAATACCCCGGCCGGAAAAAATTATTTTTTGCTCTCTTCCTTTGCCTGTTCTGAGTAAAACCCTGGTCCACAACCGCCACAGCCCGGCGGCGTCCCCGTACCGGGATTCGTTCCAGGGAAAGGATTCCATGCAGGCTCTACCCCAGGCAATGGAACACCTCTGTAAGCGGCGTCAACCGTATTCCAAAACATTGCTTCTCCAGCTTCTTCCATGATCATGTTTATGATAAGATCACGGGTAAACTCGTCGGAAGCCATACATCCCAACATCGCCAGGTATTTTATTTGCCTTAATTCAATAAGAATTACCTCGTGAAGCGAGGAACGAAATGTATCCATTTATACTACCTCCAAAAATAAATTGATTACATTGACCTACTTCTTCTCTTTTCCTTCGCCGGCGGAATAAGGCATTGGCCCAACGGGTGAAGCCGCCGGAGCGATCCCAAAGCATTGTGACAGCACCTCAAGTCTTTTGGCCATGCGCCGTTCTCTTCTGGCTTTGTGGAGAATTATTCTTCTGAGTTCTTCTGAGGGTACTGCCTGCGCAATCTGAATATAAAGAGCAGCTTCCTCCTGTTCACCTTTTGCCAGCATCCCTAAAAGGCTTTGAGGATTGTGGCTGTAGCCGTCTCCCATGCCGCCCGTAACGCCTTCATACACAGCATTCATATCAGCCTTACCTTCCTTTCTTTATTTGTTATATTATATGAATAAGGTATTAAATGGTTACATTTCCTGCAATAATCTGTATAACTAAATTTACCTATAAAATCTATATTCTTCTTGGCTTTAACTCTTGACTTTTGTAGCGTGATGTGGCAAAATAAGTTTTGTTGATAAGCAAGGATTAATTTTCCGGGATGTAGCTCAGTTTGGCTAGAGCGCACGGTTCGGGACCGTGAGGTCGCACGTTCAAATCGTGTCATCCCGACCATATGACAAAAATCCCCCATAGCTAAGGGGGGTTTCTTATATAGGTCTTTTTCCTATTGAAAACCGATTTCTTTTTTTAGAAGTTTAAAGTTAAAGGGGTAATTTTTCAATAGGTTGCAAGCTCACGGCGGATGACAAAACATCATTCGATGCCTCTTATTGCCCTCATTATCAATGTCTTTGCGATTTCGACCATATATGCATTCTTGGAGAGGGGCTTTGCCCCGGCCAGTGCGAGATGCGCTGCTTCTTCTGCAGTTTCTTCGGATAGTTCTTTACCTTTCAAAAACTCCTCTGCTTCATGGGCACGAAAGAAAAGTGTTTCTGCCCGTTTTAATTGTCACTTAAATGCTCATATTGCATGACCGTTTACGCAAATGTTAAATTTTTCCCGAAGTACTTTCCGGAGGGAAAATAGAAGAGGCTTCTGAGTTGCCCGTTAAATGTCCCCAACATTTAACAACCCAAAAGCCTCCATACCAAGCATAATGATCATAACATATTTAGGCCGAAACGTTAAGGACTACCGCGAAAATTTTTTGCGATATTTAGAAGAACTGGACTTAACATGCCCTTATTGCAGCGGCAGGGTCAATTTTTATGGTACTTATAAACGCGTACGCATAGAAGAAATAGTAGACTGGCTTACCATCCAGTGAATAATCTGCAGAGAATGCAGGAGCACACATGCTGTAATACCCGACTTCATCAGGCCGTACAAATATTATTCCACCTGCGATTCCGAAGCAGCATTGCGTGACATAGAAGACGGAATACCCTTCGAACAGGTAGAAACAGCGGCAAGCATTTCAACCCTGCGGAGATGGGCAGCGGAGTTTCAAGAAAAGAGCCGTCAGGCTGGCGGGGCGTTAAGAGCCATACTTTTCAGGCTTTATGGAAATGTGGTTAGTGAGCTTTTTTTAATTGGATTGAAGCAATTCGGAGCGCTAGAAAAAATACTTGGAAAATTTCCCGAGATTAAAAGCAACAACCTTACAATTGGTGACACAAACATATGGCTGGCCAGCCATGCAGCCGGCCTATACCTATAGGCAAATACCCACATAGATTGCATTGTTGGCCGGCGAACCCCTCTGGTAGGCTAAAAACAAAAACCGGAGGGGATTTAAGATGAGCAATGACCTGTCAAACGAGACGGCATTAAGGCGGCATGAAGTAATAGCGCCGCTTCTTGTGCCGGGACTGGACGGGGCCGAAAAACGCCGCATCAGGCGGGAGATACTTGAACGGGAAGGTATATCCGAAAGGACGCTGAGAAGATACCTTGCCGCCTACCGGGAAGACGGGTATGAGGGACTCAAGCCCAGGATCCGTAGCGACAACGGCAGGCTGAAAGCGATCTCCAGGGAAATTCTGGAGCGGACAGCAGCGCGCCGGTTTGCAAAGAGCGGCAGGAACGTCCTGTGGCAGGCCGATATCAAGTATGGGCCATATATACCGGCCGCAAACGGTGGCAAAAAGAGGACCTACCTGATTGCCCTGATCGATGACGCTACCCGCTACGTTTGCAATGCGCAATTTTACGACAACCAGCGGCTGCCCATCCTGGAAGACAGCTTCAGAAAAGCGGTTTTAAAGTGCGGAAAACCAGACGCAGTATACGTGGACAACGGAAAAATTTTTGTGTCCCGCTGGTTCCGGATAGCCTGCGCCAAACTGGGGATACGGCACTTAAACACAAAAGCCTACTCGCCGCAGAGCGAGGGAAAGATCGAGAGGTTTAACGCCACCGTAGAGGAATTTCTGCAAGAGATATCCCTGGAAAAACCCAGGGATCTTAACGAGTTAAATCAAAAATTCCGGATATGGTTGGATGAGGAGTACAACAACCGGCCGCACAGCGGCTTAAAAGGCGATACGCCGATGCACGCGTATACGAAAGACTCCAGGAAAATACGCTTTGCCACGCCGGAAGAATGCCGCGACGCCTTTTTGTGGGAAGATACCAGGAAGGTGGACCGCACCGGCTGCTTCAAGCTCAACAGTATTGAGTACGAGGCCGGCCTTGAATATACCGGCAAAAAAGTAGACGTAAGATACGACCCCTTTGACATGAGCCTGGTTGAAATATGGTACGGCGGGGAACGTAAGAAGGCCGTGCCACCGCTTAAAGTCGGGGAATTTTGCGGCAGGACGGAAAAAGTGCAGGCAACCGTTAAGGACACCCACTCAAGGCTTCTAAAAGTGTATGAGGCCGAAAACGCGAAACGGCAGAAAAAGAAAACCGGTGCCCTGTCTTTTAGAAGCATGAAAGGCGGCGGCGAAAATGTTTGAACAGTATTTTAATTTTCTGCGGACACCGTTTGCCAGAGACATACCGGAAAAAGAACTCTACTGCAACCCCGGAGTCGTGATGCTCTCCTATGAGTTGTCGAAGCTGCTGTGCAGGAAGAAATTCAATGCAGTTTCCATGAGTGAAGCCTTAAAAGCAGGAATGGAATAGAAAAAAGTTTCTGAACTCGTCTCCTTTGAGGCCTTGAGGACGAAACGAAAAGGAGCGGAAAGCCCCTCCCTGAGCAAAGCGAAGGGAGGGGTAGTTCACAGTTGGAATCATTGAGATTCCTAGTTTGGTCAAACTGGCCACGTTCTTTGATCCCGAATCAAGCGAAAAAAATGCCGGCCACGAAGGAAATCCCTGTGTCCGGCGTTTTCTTATTTGAAAAACCTGTCTAGTCAAATAATGCACGAAGGTAATCCCGGCGACCATGTAATATGCGGTGAATGATAACGGTATTGTCTATTATCCTGTAAAAAACAAGGTACGGATGTATAACAATAAAGCGGTATCCACGCTTAATGATCGTATATTCCTCATCCGATAACACAGAACCCATATTGGGAAACTCCGCCAGTTTGGCTATTCTTCCATTTATCTTTTCCAGCATCATTTCCGCGGAGGCGATATTATCCTGTAATATGTATGAGAAAATCTCATCCATATCGTCAACTGCTGCAGGAGTATACTTGATCTTATGCTTTTTCGGCATTAATCTTTCCCCGAATCCTGGCTATGACTTCATCGTGTTCAAGCAGTTGTGCACCTTCAGCAATCTGCTTTTCCGCAACCAGCAACTTGGACTGCAATTTAGTGCGTGCCTCCATACGTCGAAACGCTTCATAACTCATAACAACCAGGTCGGCTTCACCATTACGGGTAAGTACTACTGGTTCGTCAAGCTCGTGGCATAATTTTGAAAAGCCGTTATAATCCTGTCGGATTGTTGTAGAAGGCTTGATATGCACTTTGTACAACCCCTTTTTCATGTCATTATTCTGACTATAATCTATCATATTTATACTATCCCGGCAAGTGAAACTTGCATTCTGGTTATCCACAGCTCCAGCTATCGTGGAACAAGTAGCAAATCTAAAGCTTTTTAGAGAATGAAGAAATTGACTGTTTTATCTTCCAACAGAGCATGCGTGAACGATTTACCAGAAATGTTAATCGGTGGTATTTAATACCTGGGAATTTGCTGCTTTTACCCAGGGCGACAACAGGCGTTCTCTGTTGACGTTGGGATCGACGCCCTCACCCATGAAGTAAACAATGAGCAGGAGAGGATCCTCGTCAATACCGGCAGCCTTGAGCACACGGCCCATCATAACCGGC